>Ga0209726_10001661_pt1 | contig 35281 bp, 29 predicted proteins | sample Subgrocontami54m_FD_187453 | JGI IMG/M metagenome (GOLD analysis project Ga0209726, IMG submission 187453) | Subsurface groundwater microbial communities from S. Glens Falls, New York, USA - GMW46 contaminated, 5.4 m (SPAdes) (version 3) | ecosystem: Environmental > Aquatic > Deep subsurface >...
GGGCCGATACGGCGATTTCAAGACCAACCTCTATTTCAGCCAGATCCCGAAAGCGTTCACGGATCAGGCGCGCACCGTATTCCAGGGCGCCGGCAGCGGGAACCTGACGCTGCCCGCCGGGCTGGCGCCGGGCAACAATACGCCCGCGCAGATCGCCGCCGCGCTGCAGTCGGCAACACCTTTTGACGTTGGATTTACCCGCAAGAAGGCCGGCCTGGATATTGACGCGACGCCCGGTAATCATTGGCGGTTCTACGCCCGCTACACTCAGGAACAGAAAAACGGCACGCGGCCGTTCGCGGGCGCGGCCTCCTTCCCGGGCGTGCCGGCAGTGGAAACGATAGAGCCGATCGATTACAAGACCCACCATGTGTTGGCGGGGATGCAATGGGCAGGCGACGCGCTGCAAGCGAACCTGGGTTACACGGGATCCTTGTTCCGCAACGCCATCGACACGCTCACTTGGGACTATCCATTGAGGGTCAGCGTGGTAAATGCCGCAGCCTTGCAACGCGGGCGCATGGATCTCTATCCCGACAATGCCTTTCACAACCTGAAACTCGATGTGAGCGCGGCGCTGCCGATGCGGGGCCGGTTGTCCGGCGGTCTTTCGTGGAGCCGCACCACCCAGGACGATAACTTGATTGCGCCCACGGTGAACTCGGGGATCCTGAGCGGGGCTCCGCCCGTCAATCTCGCGAACTGGAACACCACCGGCGCGTTGAGCCGGATGAGCGCGGGCGCCCGGATCGACACTTGGCTGACTCATCTCAGCGCCTCGTTCTCTCCGCTGCAGGATCTGTCGCTCCAGGTAAAGTTTCGACGTTACGAGGAAAAGAACAAAACTCAGTACACCGCGTTCAACCCGCTGACGGGGCAATCCGGGTACCTCGGACTCGATGGGGGTGTCAACAACGTCGTACCCGGTTTTTCGAGAGTGCAGATCCGCAGCATTCCTTTCGAGCAGCGCAAGGATAACTATGCCGTGGAGGGTGATTATCGGCTCTTGCGACGCACCAGCTTAACGTTCGGCTACGAGCGGGAGAATATCCAGGACCCGTATCGCGAATACCGCGAGACAGGAGAGGACCGGTTTCGCGTCGCGCTGAACAATCGCGATATTCCACGGGCGACCGTAAGATTGTCTTACGAGCATGCGACGCGTACGGGGGACAACTACAACTTTGACCCCAACCGGCTTTTCTACTCGGGGAACGCACTCGGTAACCCGCCGGCAACCCTGGCCGAGTTGCGCCAATATGACGTGGCCAACCGGCGGCAGGAGATCGTGAACGGCCGCGTCAACTTCCTGGTGGCCACCGACATGGATCTGGCGGTGTCCGGAAAATACCGGAACAACGACTATGGCGCGCAGTATGGGCGCCTCGGTGAGCAGACCCGCGCCCTCAATCTCGAATGGAACTGGCAAGTGAGCCCCAAAACAACCGCTTACGCCCATTATGGGTTCGAGCGCACGCGCAATCGCATGGCCCTGATCAACGATAATCCCGTGGGGCTTGCCACGGGCAATCCGAACGCGGGGGGCGCGGTTTATCCGTTAACCAATCGCTGGGACGAAGAGTCCCGCGACGACGCGCATATCCTGGGAATGGGTTTTCGCTATGTTTTCGCGCGCGCCACTCTGGAGAGCGGGTACGCTTACCTCTATTCACCGTACCGCACGCGTTACGGTTTCGCTGCGGGTGGCGCGATCGTCGGCGGGGCCGCCGCGGCCGGGACTGCGGGAGACGGCATGCCCGATATCAGGTTCCGCCGGCAAACGCTGGAAACCAGCCTTAAGTTCGCGCTCAACAAGAACTCGGCGCTGCGCCTGTATCACCGCTATGAAAGCGCCAGTTTCAACGACTGGCACTACGACGGGCTGCCCCTGGTATTCGGCAATGGCGCGGGCGTCTTTCTCGGCGCGGGTCCGCAGAATTACCGCGTTCACGTGTTCGGGCTGTTTTTTCAATATACGCCGGGGAGGCAGGAGAAGACGAGTCAATGAGCCTGACGGTGATTTGATGGCAGCAAAAGCCCGCTGGCCTTGCGTGTCGCGCAAGGCCATGGACCAGGGGAATAAACCGCACGTGACCTTTGTTTACACAAACGGCGCGATCAGATTCCCCGCGCACCAACCCACTACAAGGAGGTTCCACCATGAAAAAAATCAGCTTGCTCGCCGCCGCGATCACCACGTTGGGTCTGTCGAGTACAGCCCTGGCCGAAATTTTTGCTTTCATCCGCATGCCCCTGACCCCCACCCAGGAAGCTCCCGCCGTCGTCAATTCCAATGGCTACGGCAGCATTACGGCCCTCTACGACAATGTCACAAAGATCCTGACCTACAACGTGACCTGGCAGTTGAATGCGGGTGCCACCGTGACCAACAACCACTTCCACAGTCCGGGCGCGGTGGGCACGGCAGCTGGCGTCTCGGTCACGATACCCGCCTTATCCGCAACCAACTCCGGCAGGGCGGCCAGCGCGGTAACCCTCACGGCTGCCCAGGAAACCGACCTGCTGGCCGGAAATATGTACTACAACATCCACAGCACTCTGGCGGCCGGCGGCGAGTTGCGGGGGCAGATGATCCAGAACCCCACCGCGACTGGGGACGTTTTTCAAAACAGCATCCTCACGCTTGAAAATGTGCTGGTGCCCGGGATAGCCGGCGTACAGTCGTATCGTGCCACTCTGACTTACAACGGCAGCACCTTCAGCTTAACCAATGCCACGCCTGTGCGCTAAGGCTAAGGCCCCGCACGGCCGGCCGCAAGCGGGCGACCGCGCCGCCTGACCTCGGTTGCGCGGGCCGGTTGGCCCGCGCAACTTCTCGCGCGTATATCCATCCGATTGCCTGCGTTTTAGACAGGCAAGTCACGAATTTTGCCGCGTCACTTCGCCTGAGCGCAGGGCGCGCTTGAATTGGCGCGCCCGGGGACCGCATGATTTGCCGTAACGTCCGTTGCTGCGGTCACCGTTTTTGGCGGTCGCCGACGCCCCCGGCACGAACGAGGGCGTCGCGATTTTTGTCTGGGATATCACTGCTGCGACGGTGACGCTGCCCAACCCGCCCGAACGGCTGTTCTCGGGAAGGCACAACAACTACAACTATTCCCTGGCGACACCGCGATGGATTCCGTAGGGGAAACGCCGGGCGCGCCTGCTCCAGGTGCATCGGCTCGGCGAACCGGAATTGCGCCGGGATTGATCTCAACAACCAATCTGAACCGATTCGCGTCATGACCGGAAGCAGTGTATTCTTTCGTTCATAACAAAGGAGGAAGTGAACCATGAAGCCATGCCGCAGATTTGTAATACCTGTATTTCTCGCCGCGCTTTTTTTTCCGTTGACCACGTTCGCCCAGGTTTATCCGGACAGGCCGGTGCGTGTAATCGTCGTGTTTCCTCCAGGAGGATCCAACGATGTCACTGCCCGCATCGTGTTTCAGAAGATGACGGAAATGACCGGTCAACAGTTCATCATCGAGAACCGGGGCGGAGCCGCGGGCTCCATCGGCTCGGAGGTGGTTGCACAAAGCCCGCCGGACGGTTACACCATGATGGTGCAGTCAGCGACCCACGTCGCCAACCCGCACCTTTACAAGAAACTATCCTACGACGCGCTCAAGGATTTCATCGGCGTGACGACGCTCGCAAGACAGGTGGGCATACTTGTGGTGCACCCGTCGCTGCCGGTTAAATCAGTCAAGGAGTTCATCGCGCTCGCGAAAAAACGTCCCGGCCAGGTTCTCTATGCCTCGGCCGGCAACGGCAGTTACGTGCATTTGACGATGGCTTTGCTCATCTCCATGACGGGGACGAACATGATACACGTGCCGTACCGGGGCGGCGGTCCCGCCGGGGTCGCGCTGATCGCCGGAGAAACCCAGGCAATGCTCGCCACCATCGGCTCGCTATTCACGCACATCAAGTCGAATCGGGTGCGCCCGCTTGCGGTCACCGCGGACACCCGCGTGACGCAGTTCCCGGATATCCCAACCATAGGGGAAACCGTTCCCGGCTACGAATTCACGGCGTGGGTCGGCGCGTTCGTGCCGGCGGGAACACCCAGGCCGATCGTGGACAAGCTCAACGCCGAGCTCAAGAAAGCGCTCGCCGATCCCGGAGTTGCGGCCAAACTCAGCAACCAGACGCTCGACCCGATGTATATGACGCCTGCCGAGTTTGCGCAGCGCCTGAAGGCGGACAACGAGAAATACAAAAAACTCATCCAGATGACGGGCGCGAAAATCGGCTGACCCTGCGGGAAGTACGGCAGGCCCCCCGCAGGCAGACGGGGGGCCTTATTACGTCTGCCGAGCGCTGTGGTCAGTCCACCTTCGCGCCCGAACATTTCACCACGTCGCCCCATTTCCGGTATTCGCTCCGGATCAGTTCGGCGAAGTGCTCGGGTGTGCCGCCGACGGGCTCGGCCCCGATCGCGGCGAGTTTATCTCTCAGCGCAGGCGAGGCGAGGGCTTGGTTGATCCCCGCGTTGAGCCGCGCGACGATTACTTTGGGCACGCCTGCCGGCACCACGATGCCGTTCCAGGTAGTGGCCTCAAAGCCGGGCACGCCTGCTTCGGCAATGGTGGGCACCTCCGGCAGCGCTGGCGAGCGCTTCGCGCCGCTCACGCCCAGAGCCCTTACGCGGCCGGCCTTCGCGTGCGGCGTGATCGAGTTCAGGCTTTCCATCAGCAGTTGCACCTGTCCCGAAATAAGATCGAGGGTGGCCGCCGCCCCGCCCTTGTACGGCACGTGCACGATCCGGGTACCGGTCATGAGCTTGAATAGCTCAAAGCCGACCTGGCCGGGCGTGCCGTTGCCGGAAGAGCCATTCGATAATTTTCCGGGAAACCGTTTGGCGTAGTCGATCAGTTCCCGCACGCTCGTGACGGGTGCGGTGGGCGAGGCCGCGAGCAGCATCTGGTTGCTGGCTATTTGCGCCACCGCCTGAAAATCCTTCAGCACGTCGAACGGCACGTGGTTTGCGAGGTTGGGGCTGATCGCGAGCGCACCGACCGGCGCGTAACCAATCGTGTAGCCATCAGGGGTCGCGCGCGCCGTCATTTCCATGCCGATCAAAAGTGCACCGCCGGGACGGTTGTCGACCACAATTTGTTGCCGGAGTTGGTGCCCGAGCTCGGAGGCGAGGAGCCGCGCGACGGTGTCGGACGCGCTGCCGGGCGCCTGGGGCACTATCATCCGGATCGGCCGCTCCGGATAGTCGGCGGCGGCAGCGCCGAACGAGGGCAGCGCCGCGGCGGCGATGGCCGCGATTGCTGCGAAAAACGGCCTGGTTCTGGTCATGCGGGAGCTCCTTTCCTTCTCTACTTCGCGGGTATCACGGGCAACAGAACGGATGCCTTGCGGCCCGGCCCGCAGTGCAGTGTGACTTTGCCGCCGAAAATTTCCGGCGGCCGGTCGGTCGGATCGTCGTGCTCAAAAGGCCCGCAGCCGCGCATCGGGTTTTTCATGTTCGAAAGCCGGGTTGCCTCGCCCGCGTACTCGTAGTCCCTGCCACGGATCGTGAGCGCGATGCGGTAGCCTCTCGGCACGACGATGCAGGTCGGCCAGATCTCGATATTGAGCTCGAAGGTCTGCCCCGGCACGAGCGGTTGTTTTTCATCGTGCGTGTGATACGGCCGGTACGGCAGCGTGAGCTTCGCGTCGAGCTTGCGGTGCGACGCGCGCAGCCAGCCCTGGGCGATCGGCGTGTGCGGATCGAGCGCGCCCTGGAATACGATTTCTTTACCTTGCGGGTCGAAAACCCGCAGCACGGCGAAAATGTCCGCATCGGTGGTCGACGATGACACGAATAGCTTCAACGCCGACGGCCCGGTGATTTCGGTTTCCTGTTCGAGCGGGGGCGTGGAGAAAGTCACGCCGTCGCCCATTGCGTCGTAAGTGACCGACTGATTCTCGGCGACGGGCGTGGATGTAAGGCTCATGTTACGGGGATCGAGATGGAAATGCGTCCACGCGGTGCGCGCAAGCGGCCATTCGTTTTCAAAGCGCTCGACGAATTTCTCGCCGGGATGACGCACCTGCAGCAGCACCCGCGGCTGTCGCTCCCAGCTGTTTTTTACGCCCTTCAGGAAATAATCGAAGAAACGCTTCTGCAGCTTGACGCCGTAATCGGTATAGAACGGCGCCCAGTGCGACCCGCCGTGCACTTCCAGCCACTTGTCTTTCGATGCCGCGCGCGTGTAGCCCTCGAAATTGCCGCGCGGGTGCAGGCCCTGCCCGCCCCAGTTGGCAGCGGACAGAAGCGGCACTTTAACTTTCGAAAGATCGCCGCTGCGCTCGCGGTAATACGGCCCGTCGAGTTCCTGCGCGAGTACGTTTGCCCACAAGTCCTCGCGGTTCTTCACGAGTTCTTCCTCGCTGAGCGTTTCGGGCCCGCACACGAGTTCACCCGTTACCCGGCTTTTCGCCCCGCGCGTCCCGACGCCGTGCTGCACGGTTTTCACCTGCATGTCCTGCCAGTTCTTGCGGAAGACGCAGATGATGCCGCCGTGGCGGTTCGAGTCGCGGTAATTGTCCACCCAGCCTTCCCACACGCAGATTGCCGCGAGATGCGGCGGCTGCGTGGCCGCCGCGCGCCACTGGCTGCTGGCGTAGTAGGAAATGCCATTCAGGCCCACCTTGCCGCTGCACCAGGGTTGCACTGCAGTCCACTCGATGCAGTCGTGAAAATCGCGGTTTTCGCGGGCGTTGTTATGACTGAGATAGCCGGGCGAGCGGCCGGCGCCGCGCGAATCGACGCGCACGCAAACGTAGCCATCCGGCACCCACTTCTCGGGATCGATGACCTCCCAGCTCTGGTGCTGGTTGGTAGAGCCCGCAACCGCGTCCGGATTCTGCTTGCACATGATATCCCAGGCGGTCTGGTAGCCTTCCTGGAACGCGAGTCCCTTGCCGTAAGGACCGTAGCTCACGAGCGCCGGGTAGCGGCCTTCTGCAACCGGGCGGAACACGTCTGCGCGCAGCACGATGCCATCGTCCATCGTGATCGGCGCGTCCCAGTCGATGCGCATACCGTCGCGGATCTCGCTTTTTTCAGCGTTCATCATTGCTCTCCTTTGATGTCTCGCGCATCACGCCCGCACCAGTTTGTCCTCGAACCAGTTCCACATGTCGGCGACGACCAGCGATCGTTGAAAAAATCGAAACATGCGGTTACCTGCCCTGAGCGTTGCTGGATTTTAAGCATAGCATCTTGCCGTCATAACGCGGGTTCGCGATCTGTCGCGCCGCTGTTTGGCGCCGCAGCGCGGGCAGAGCGCGTCCTTGCTTCCGAGCGGGTAGTTGCATTCGTGGCAGCGCCGCAGCCAGTTGGCCATGCCGCAAAACGTTACCGTAAACGAGGTCGTCATGTAAGAGATTTTGATACAGCCATTTTCCTCTTTCCTGACCCTGCGCGGCAAGCCGGGAAATCTTGCCCGAATTCCCCGCCGCCCGCCCGCTGCGGCTGCTTCCGCCTGCGTCTTTCCGGCGCCCTGAATGACTTGCTGGTTTAGCTAATTCAGCATAATATCGCATGCATGAAAACCGTCAATGCCACGCAAGTGAAGAACCGCCTGGGCGAGGTCCTGCAAAGCGCGGCGCTCGCGCCGGTGGCCATCGCACGGCACGGGCGGGTCGTGGCGTGGCTAGTCCCCGCTGCGCGCGTGAAGGCGCGCGCGGAGCAGACAAGAGCTGCCCCGCCCCGGCGCTGGAGCCGGCGCGACGAGGATCGCGTCGTCGAGCTTTGCGCGCGCGGCGACTATCGTCCCTCGCGCTGGCTGCGCGCGGGCGATCCGCACGTGCTCGCCGGGGTGGCCGCGCTGCTTGCGTCGCAGGACGGTTTCGACCGGACGCGCATGCTCGCGCTCGCCGAGCGGCTGCATCCGGGAATGAGCGCGCCCGCGGGATTCGGCAGATGGCTGGCGCGCTCGCCCGTGCAGGCGGCACGCTTCCTGCCGATGCTCAAGGCGCGAATGCGCAATCCGGCAGCGGCTCCGCCATGACCACCTCGCATTCCTCCGGCCCGGCACTGCGGCCGGACCCCGAGTACCTGAAGGCGTTCGCGCAGATCATGTCGCGTATCGAGCGCGCGCTGGGACCGAAACGTCCCGCCAGGCCCGTCGCCGTTTGTGTGGCTGGCGGCGCCGCGATGCACTTCTACACCGGGGAAAGATTCTCGAACGACATCGATGCGAAGATCCTGGCGCGCGTGATGCTCGACCCCCGGGACCTGCAGGTTGCCTACCGCGGGGACGACGGCCATGCCCGGCTGCTCTATTTCGACACGCAATACAACGACAGCTTTGCGCTGCTCCACCACGACGCCTATCACGACGCGCGGCCGATTTCCGTGGAAGGTGTCGATTCCCGGCGTCTCGAGGTCAAACTGCTCACGCCGCTCGATCTCGCGGTCTCGAAACTTTCCCGGTTCAGCGGGCAGGATCAGGACGATATCAGTGCGCTGGCGCGGACGGGATTGATCGACGCGGCCGCGCTGCGCCGCCGCGCCGAGGCTGCGCTGCCGGACTACGTCGGCAAGCTCGATCGGATCAGGACCTCGATCGACGCCGCCTGCCGTCTCGTCGCAACCGCCGGCAGGAAGCGATGATCCGGGATTTATCTTTTTATTGAGGCGTTGACGATACCCGGTGCGATAGATACGCTTTTGTAGCGCAGGCGCCTCGCCTGCAGTCCACCTCTGACGCCTTACTCGGCCATGAATACGTCAATATATGCGTTAAATCTTCCATATTGTCTCGTAGGCCACCTTAACCATGCCTCTAGTTCGCGCAGAGATTTCTTTCGGAGTCCAATGATCCGCCTTCTTGATTTCTTGTGGCAAGACGACGCCCGCATCGACAAGTATCTTCCGTTTCTCCTTAAAGGCTTTGTTCTTCAGCTTGGCATTAAGTTTTTCGGGGACTAGGATGAGATTGCCGAGTTGGCCAATGATTAGATCGTCATACCCATCAGAGCCGATGAGACTCTGCGGAGCGAGGTGTTCGATTGTCATGTGGTCATAGTTAACGGTAACGGCATGTGAGTGCCGCTTGTGGAAACTGCAAAGTATATATTTGACTAATGCCCGTTGCTTGGTAACCGTGTCGGTATAGATGATTTGCGGGAAAAGAACGGCAACCTCTTCACTTGACGGGACTCGGTCTCGTAGTTTTGTTTTTAGGTCTTTGATAATAGCAACAGCCGCTTGGGTATCATCTGCCTCCCAGAATCTCCGTGCAAGGGCGGCAAACATACCCGAGATGCCTCCGGACGAGCGCTGAGATGTGACAGCAGTAAAGAAGAAATGAAACCTTTCGATCGCAATGAGGGCATCTTCAAGATGCCTCTTTTTGAGCTTCCCGTTGTTGTATTCTCGGAGCAATGAAAGGACGCACGGTGTCTGCTGTCGAACCCTAAAGAGCATTAGCGCATCGAGCGTTTCTACGATGCTGCTTTCCTGTTTCGACCATTTTCGGAAGGATGTCTCATGAATAGATCGGTAGATTTCGGAATCGGAAACAAGCTCGTTCAAAAAATCTTTGGCTTGTAATTTATTTACCTGTTTTTTTAGAACGCGGAAAAGCTTCTTTGCTGGTAAGTAGTCGTACTTCGACAGCCAAAAGTGATGCAGAAAGGTGTCGGTATCAATTTCCGCCGAAGACCCTTCGACAGTCTCAAGGATACGCTTCCATTTGACCTTGGTTTGATCGATCGCACTGTTTTTCGCTCTAAGATGTTTTGTTAGGTGGTTCTTTACTAGGTCCGAGAGGCTCAAGTCCTTGCCGCGCGTATTAAGGGTCTCAAATATGATGTACGCGTCATCTTCATCATCGAGTTTTATGAATACCAATGCGAGGTCAAGCAGTGCATCGCGTACTGCAGTCAGCTTCTTACTTGCCAGTTCTTTTCTCTTTGTCTCTGGAATCGTTTCGTCCTTCAGAACACTATCAACTACTCCGGCTACTAACTCCTGAAGCTGCTCGTAGGCCCTCTTGAGATTGTCTTCCTCTTGCAGTGGTTTGACCTTGACGTCTGGCGGGCCCCATTTCTGGATGTGGTCCTGGAAATAGGGGTACGATGTTTCGGTAGACAACACAAATTCTGGATTATTGTCGATGTTTCGCCTTTCGACTAATCCATGCACGCCTTTCGCAAGATTTTTGAATCCTAGCTTTTCAAGATGATTGCGTAGAACGCAGAGCAAAATCGTAATCGTTGTTAAGCGCTGCTGACCGTCGACAACACCAAAGGTTTGCTTGCCGTGCTTAAATACAACCATCGAGCCGATAAAGTAATCGCCCGAGCTATCCTGAATGACGTCTTCCCAAAAGTCTTGAATATTCTCACGCTCCCAGGAGTATGGTCTCTGAAAGCGCGGTATTTTGTAGTAGCCCGCAGAGAGCAGAGTGCGTATGTCTTGGTCTGCCGATTCAATTTTCATATTGTCTCCCGGTGGCGTCCACGATTTTTCTAGACTAGTGGAGCGAATAAATGGTACTTTGTTTTCCCAAGCAGGTGTCAGCCCACTTCCCCGCCCAAGCGCAAGCGCCCTCGCATCCCTCAATAACGTCCCACCCACCGGAAAGCGCCGCCTTTTCACGGCGCACACCCAAAGCCGACATTCAGCGCATAAACTCAGTGGCGCGCAGCGTCGTCGCGTTTCCCCTACAGCGCCGGTTGGGCGGTTGCCTGATGAACGCCTAGCTCCGCGAGCCCGCTTAGGAAAGTTCTAACCTCGGGGTCGCCCTTCCAGCCGCTGGCCAGTACCTGCACCGCGCGCTGACGCACATCGGAATCCTCGTCGGACTGCGCGCGCACTTTGAGAATCGGCAAGGTGTCGGGGTCATCCTTCCATCTGCGGGCCAGTTCCTGCACCGCGTGCTGGCGCACGTGGGAATCCTCATCGGACCGCGCGAGCGCTTTGAGAATCGGCAAGGTGTCGGGGTCATCCTTCCATCCGCGGGCCAGTTCCTGCATCGCGTGCTGGCGCACGTGGGAATCCTCATCGGACCGCGCGAGCGCTTTGAGAATCGGCAAGGTCTCGGGGTCATCCTTCCATCCGAGGGCCAATACCAGCACCGCGGCACCGCGAACGAAGTGGTCCTCTTCGGACTGTGCCAGGGCCTTAAGCCATGTGTGGACATCTCTCGCGCCACGCCAGGCCAACAATGTGAATACGATGGACCCGCGCACGACGGAGTTCTCATCGGCCTGCGCGCACGCTTTGACAATCGGTAAGGTTTCGAGGTCGTCCTTCCATCCGTGGGCAAGCTCCTGCACTGCTGTAAAGCGCACGAGGTAGTGCTCATCGAACTTCGCGCACGCTTTGAGAATCGGCAAGGTCTCGGGGTCGTTCTTCCATCCGCTGGCAAGCTCCTGCAACGCGTCGCTGCGTTCTTCGAAGTCCTCATCGGACTGTGCGCGAGCTTTGAGCCACGGCAACGTGTCGGGGTCGTCGTTCCAGCCGCTGGCCAGTTGCTCGACCGCCGTTTTACGCACATGCCTGTCCTTATCGAAACGCGCGCTCGCTTTGAGAATCGGCAAGGTCTCGGGGTCGTTCTTCCATCCGCTGGCAAGCTCCTGCAACGCATCTCTGCGAACGAGGCGGTCTTTATCGAACTGCGCGCGCGCTTTGAGAATCGGCAAGGTCTCGGGGTCGTTCTTCCAGCCGCGGGCCAGTTCTCGCACCGCGTTGCAGCGTACTTCGAAGCCCTCATCGGACTGCACGCGAGCTTTGAGCCACGGCAAGGTGTCGGGGTCGTCCTTCCAGCCGCGAGCCAGTTCCTGCATCGCGCTCCGGCACACAGCGTATTCTACGTCGGACTGCGCGCGCGCTTTGAGAATAGACAAGGTCTCGGGGTCGTCCTTCCAGCCGCGGGCCAGTTCCTGCACCGCGCTCTGGCGCACGCCGGAGTCCTCATCGTACTGCGCCCGGGCCTTAAGCCATGTGTGGACATCGCTCCTACCACGCCAGACCGCCCCCACTGTGCTCACGGCGCGGCTGCGAATCGCGGCGACGGTCGTTGCTTCGTCGTCCACGGATTCGTAGTAGTGTGAAAGATCAAATCTGACCAGCGCTTGGGTGCGCGTCAGAATTTCTTGGGCAATCGCACCCAGTTCAACGCGCTTCCGGACTTCGCCTACGCAGCGAGCGGCGAGTAGGACATGTTGGCAAGTTTCGCCGTGGTCGGGCTGGACGAGAAGCCACCCTAGAATCTGCGCCACGAAGCGCGGAGCGAGCATTCCCGACAGCAGGCAGAGCACTTCATGCCATGATTCATCCGTCCAATGCCCGAAGATGTTGAGCTTCAGTTGCTCGATCGTGAGGGTCTGCTCGGTCTGGAAACGTTCGCGGATTTCCAAGGCGCAGAAGTATTCCAAGAAGGTGCGGTGGACGAAAGCATAGAACTGCCCACCCACCGAGCACAACATGAAGTTGCGCCCTCGGAGTTGCTCGATGAGTGCCCGCGCGGCGCGGTCTGACCTGAGATTGGGTATCCCTTTCAGCCCCTCGGCAAAGGTGCTTTCAAGTGAACGCACGTCAAGCAGATTTCCTGCTAGGCCGCGGTCGGTGGCCTGCATCGTGCGAGCAACGCGGAGGAGCAGACCACGTTTGTCCTTGAAGTCGAGCGAGACCTTGGCTAGTTCGGGATCAGGTGCGAAGGCGACATCCACTTTCCACTGGTGCAAGAGCAGCCGGCTGCACTGCTCGTAGAGCTCGGCGCGGTCGCGCGGGAGATCCTGAGTGCGGTTAAGGATCGCCATCATGGTGAGCAGGAGCGGATTGCCTGCGAGTTGGCTGATGGCAGCGGACTCCTCGATGGCGCGGGCGAGGAGCGCGCGCTTGGCTTCGCCAGCGGAGGGTTCCTCGTAGGCAGCAAGGTGCCAGCGGGTAAGGAAGTTGCCGATCTGAGCGTCGTCCAACTCTTGGAGCATGAAGTGACGAAATCCTTCGTCGCGCCAGGACTGGTGTTGGAATCCAATAATCCGCGAGGTGACGACAATGCGGGCTCGAGGAAATTCGTCGGCCAAACGATGGATGGCGGTGGAGACTTCCCTGCGCAGCCCGGGATCGAAGATTTCATCGAGCCCATCGAAGAGTACGAGATTTGGATTGCTTTTCAGCCATGCCACGAGTTGCACCTTGTCGAGATGCCAGCGCACGCTGGCACCAGAATGCAGGTAGTCGAAGAAGCCCTCAACTTCTCCCTCGTGCCGGAGCCGTGCGTATTCGCGTAACTCGATGAGCAGGGGTAGCGGCTCCCGTTGCAGGTCGAACGTGGTTTTCTCGGCCCATTGCAGCAGCAGGTATTGAAGCAGAGTGGATTTGCCCGAGCCCGGATCGCCGAGAATTACGAGGCGGGTCAGGGACGAATCGCTTACCACCTCCAACACAGGGCGTGGCGATTGATCGACATAGGCGCGGCGGTGCTGGGCAAGCGTTTCTTCGTCCAACTCCATGTCCTGCATCTCCCCCGCCTCACGCAAACGCCGCTGCAATTCCTTCGGCAGCTCAAAGACGCGCGGCATGAACTCCGCGCACTCCCGCACACCCTGCGCGATGAACACGTCGGTGAGCGTAAGGGCGCGGATGTCGTGTGTCGTGGGATCAAGTTCCTCGAGCTTGAGCCGTCCGTAGCGCTTCCGCATGGCCTGCTGGTAGAGAATGAGGTCGAAGGCTGGCGCTGCCGGAGGATTCACCAAAGTGGCGACACCGCCAAGCGGGGCGAGCGAGCGTAGGAAAGGTACGAGGTCCGGATAGTCAGCGCCGTAGTCAAGCAGCTGGAGCCACGGGGCCTCGGTGAGCTTGTTCTGAAAGTCGGCCACTTCCGCCGTGCGGCATAGCAGGAAGTGGCGCGGGGAAACATCGATCAGCGCGGCTTTGCTCCACTCGATGAGGCGAGTGAAGTTGGGGTCGAGGACCGTGTCGCCGCAGCCAACGAAGAGGAGGGTACGGTCGAGAGTGAAGAGATCGAGCACCGCCCTGGCGTGTGGGTGGTCCCTCACCGCGAGATAGGAGCTGAGGCCGAGGACGACCGATTCCGGTTCGTCGAACCAGCCGTGCAGATGGAGCACGGCATTGGTAAGCTCGCGCCGCAGCACCTCCTGCGTCTTATCTGCCTTCAGCCAAGTGATCGCCTGCCGCTTGGTAGCTTGCTCGATGAGACCATCGTAGTTCAGCGTGGCAAGAACGCCGGGCAAGGCGTGGAGCGCGCCGAGGATGGCGGGGTCCTTTACCGACAGGTTGCCGACAGTGTTCTTCAGCCAACCGCGAAAGACCCCCGGCGATTTCGCCTTCAGCCGCTGGGAGATGGTCTCCGCCGCGCTGACCAGGAAGTCCGTCTCTCCACTCTCGATCTGCATCGCCAGAACCGTCGCAGCTTTTTCATCCGCCGCGCCGATCTCCTTGCAGTATTTAACCCCATGCTGCAACAAGCCAGACCAGGTAGCGACTGCATAACCGTCCACCTTCTAACTCCCGCAAGCCGCGACGGAAACACCTGTGCCGCCAATCGTCACAACGCGCCCCTGAGCGACGTCTGCCTTAAGTTTGTAGATGAGGGTTTCTCGACTCATGGGGAGTTCCAGAGGGCACGAGATGGAAGTTTAAACCCGCTAATTCCGATGGCATAGCAGGATAACCTGAGTCAGGCGTGAGGATTGAGGTGAAACCAGAAGGATGAAGGCACTTGCATTGCCCCCTCCCTAGCCCTCCCCCGCGCTACGCGCAAGGGAGGGAACTGTTTTAAGAGTGCGGATCACCTTGGAAGGCGCATGGATATTTGCTCTGCGGGCGAGTGAAGGGTGAAAAGTGAAACGCGATCCCCCTCACCCCCGCCCTCTCCCCCAGCGATGGTGGAGAGGGAGTTCTCCTCCGCTTACGCCCGCACCAGTTTGTCCTCGAACCAGTTCCACATGTCGGCGACGACCAGCGTCAGGTAATCGCGCTGGCAGTGCTGCGCACCGCCTTCTTCGGCGGTATACACGCGCAGCGTTTTGTCCCGCGAACCGCAGGCGTTGTAGAGCGCGTGCGCGTCTGCCATCGGTATCTGCTCGTCGTCCTCGCCGTGCACCAGCAGGAACGGGCAGCGCATTTTCTGCACCACGCCGTCGAGCTGGAATGGTTCGAGTTTCTTCAATGCCGCATCGAGCGTATCGACGCCAAAGATCCACATGATGTGGTGGCCGGGCACCGACAGCGAAGTCTTGAACGCGGCGTCGATGCGTTTTTTCCACGTCGCGTGGTAGTCCCATTGTGCGCCCCAGGCGATGCAGGCCGCGAAGCGCGGCTCCATCGCCGCGCAGCGCGGCGCGTAGTAGCCGCCGAGGCTGATTGCGACGACCCCGATTTTTTTCGGGTCGACATCGTCGCGTTGCTCGAGATAATCGATACATGCCGAGCCCGCGACTTCATAATCGTGGCGCAGATAATGTCCGCGAAAACGAATCGCCTCGCCCGTGCCCGGGCCGTCCATTACCAGGCACGAGATGCCGCGCTTGATCAAGTCAGGCACACCGCGCATGTACTGGATTTCCTTGGTGACGTCGAGCCCGTCGAAATAAACCACGCATGGCGCGCGCTTCGATTTCGCATTCTGCGCGTGCACGAAATAACCCGGCAGGCTTTTGCCTTCGAACGGGACTTCGACGATTTCGATCCTGACGTCGGTGAGCGCAGCAAAGTGGTGGAAGCATATAACCCCGGCGCGGAACGCATCGAGCGCTTTATTGTCCTTGGGTGTGCGGAAGCGCTCCGCCATCTGATAGTAGTTGCAGGCACGCAGGTAGGCGTGCGCGGCGGAAACGCGATGCGCTGATTCATCAAATTTCACGGCGTAAGCGCGCACGCCATCGGCGACTTTCACGCAAGCGTCGAACCACGCTGCGTCGTCATCGGGTGCCTTGTCCTTGAGCAGGCGGCCGATTTTGTGCAGTTCGGCGATTTCCGAGCCGCCATACGGCGCCGAACTCAGCATGTTGATAAACCCCGCCGACCAGCGGTAATTGCCGGGGAAGTACATGAAATATGCGGGGTCTTTCTTGTCGGCCACGAGTGTTTACTCCCTTTGTATATCGTTATATTCAATGCTATCGGGCGTTGGCCCGAATTTATGGAAGTGCCCGAACGTTATTCCTGCCTGATGCCCGCCGCTTTCCCGACCTTCGCCCAGCGCTCGGTTTCGCTCTTGATGAATGCCGCGAATTCCGCCGGGCCGTCGCCCGCAACCTCGAATCCGACGTCTTGCAACTGCTTGCGCGTTTCCGGGGTATTGAGCGGCTTGCTCAGCACGGCGTGGATGCGGTCGATGATGGCTTTGGGCGTGCCGGCGGGGGCGAGTATGCCGTTCCAGTTATAGCTCGAAAAGCCGGTGACGCCTTGCTCCGCGGCGGTCGGCACCTCGGGCAGGAGCGCGGAACGCGCGGTGGCGGTGACGCCAAGCGCGCGCATCCTGCCCTGCCGCACCAGCGGCGCCGCCTGCGCAATCTGCACGAACGCGATGTCGATGTTGCCCGAGATTACGTCGATGACGTAGAGTGCCGCTCCTTTGTAGGGGACCATCGTCATTTTGATGCCGGCCAGCGAGGACAGGAACTCGGTTCCGAAATGGCCCACCGTGCCCACGCCCGGGGTCGCGTAATTGATCTTGCCGGGATGGGCCTTCGCCAGGGCGATGAACTCCTTGAGGTTTTTCGCCGGAATGCTGGGATGCGCGCAGATGCAGCTCGCGCTCTTCGCAATGAGCGTGATGGGCGCAAAATCGCGCACCGGGTCATAAGGCAGTTGCTTGCGGATGCTGGGAGCGATGGTGAGCGGACCCGGGTTGCCGCCGAGCAGCGTGTAGCCGTCGGGCGCGCTTTTCGCCGCGGCCTCGGTGCCGATCACACCGCCCGCGCCGCCGCGGTTGTCCGCGATCACCGGCTGGCCGAAGGCGACATTAAGCTGCTGTGCCGCCCAGCGCGAATGGGTATCCGTGGGGCCGCCTGCCGGAAACGGCACGATGATGCGGATCGCCTTTACCGGGTAATTCTGCGCGTTAACCTGCCCGGATAACGCGCATGCGCCGAGCGCAAGCAGCGCCAACACAGTGTTTGCAGTTGCGGTCATGGGATTCCTCCAATGCGCGCCGTGGCGGAATTATTATATTGGCGCGTTTCGCCAAGATAGATGAAGAATGCGATCCGTGTCAAACGCCGCGTCTAAGGGCGCTTGCCGCAATCTGGTAAACTCGAAACTGAAAGTCTAGCAGCGTTACTCTGCAAATCCTGCATCGGGGAGAGCCATGCCAGCCAAGCGTAAAACAGCCGCCAGAGCGAGCCAGTACCACGACATCTTGTTCGAGATCAAGGACCAGGTCGCATGGGTCACGATCAACCGGCCGCGCGTACTAAACGCGTTCCGCGAGCAGACGCTCGACGAGATGATAGCCGCGCTGAAATCGACGCGCGAAGATCCTTCGATCGTGTGCGCGGTGGTGACCGGCGCGGGCGACAAGGCGTTTTCCGCGGGCGGCGATTTCTACGCCATGAAGCGCCTCAACTGGATCAACGCCTCCATGTGGAACGACCGCATGCAGGGCCTGGCGATGACGATCCGCGGGCTGCCGATCCCGGTGATCGCGATGATCAACGGCTGGTGCATGGGCGGCGGCCACGAGCTTGCGCTGTGGTGCGATCTCGCGATCGCCTCCGAAAACGCGGTGCTGGGCCAGACCGGCGCCAAGGTCGGCGCGTGCCCGACGGTGGGCGCAACACAGTACCTGCCGCGCCTCATCGGCGAGCGGCTCGCGCGCGAGATGATCTTCTGCGCGCGGCGCTTCAGCGCGAAAGAGGCGGCATCGATCGGGCTCATCAACAAGTGCGTGCCGCAGCAGAACCTGCTCGCGGAAACCCTCAAGTGGTGCAAGACCATGAAAGGCCACAGCGCGCAGACGCTGCGCTTGACCAAGAAGAACCTCAACTTCGAGTCCGACCTGCTGTACGCGTCGTGGCAGCACGGCATGGAGCTGCTCGCGCACGTGTGGGGCTCGGAGGAAAGTCTTGAGGGCATGAACGCGTTCCTGCAGGGCAGGAAGCCCGACTTCCAGAAATTCCGCCTGCGCAACAAACGCGAGCTCGCTAAATACATCGACGGTTGCGAGAAGGATCTGAATGCGCCGCCTTCGATGCGGAAAAAACGAAAATAAGTTTTCGTTCCCCGATGGCCGAGAAACCCGCACCCGGAGCGCTCGACGGTCTGCGCGTGCTTGATTTGACGCGCATCCTTGCCGGACCCCTGTGCACCATGATGCTCGGCGACATGGGCGCCGACGTGATCAAGGTCGAGCCGCCCGGCGGTGGCGACGACACGCGCGCGTGGGGCCCGCCGTTCGTCGGCGCGGAGGCCGCATATTTCCTCGGGCTCAACCGCAACAAGCGCTCGCTCACGCTCAACATGGCGTCCCGATCCGGCCAGGAAATCCTCGCCGCGCTCGTCAGCAAGAGCGACGTGGTGGTGGAGAACTTCAAGTCCGGCACGCTCGAGAAATGGGGGATTTCCAGTGCCTGGCTGGAAACCCATGCGCCGCGGGCGATCCGCTGCTCGATCACGGGCTACGGCGCGGATGGGCCGAAGGGCGGACTGCCCGGATACGATTTCATTCTGCAGGCGGAGTCCGGCCTGATGAGCATCACCGGCCAGCCGGACGGGCCGCCGACCAAGCACGGTGTCGCGCTGGTGGACATCTGCACCGGCATGCTCGCTTCCAATGCAATTCTCGGTGCGCTGGTGGCGCGCAGTCGCACCGGCCGCGGCCAGCATCTCGAATTGTCGCTTTATGAGACCAGTCTTTTCGTGCTTGCCAACGTCGCATCCAACTATCTTGTTGCGGGCAAGGAGGGCGGCCGTTTCGGCAACGGCCATCCGAGCATAGTGCCGTACACCACTTATCCAGCGCGCGACGGGATGATGGCGGTGGCGGTCGGCAACGACACGCAGTTCGCGAAGTTCGCGCAGGCGGTGGGACGCGCCGAGTGGGGAACCGACGCGCGCTTTGCAGTTAACAAGGACCGTGTCGCGCACCGCGAGCTGGTGGACCGCATGATCACCGAAGTCCTGGCGAGCGACAGCGTGGATGCATGGATCACGAAGTTCAAGGCCGCCGGTGTGCCGTGCGGGCGCATAAACTCGGTTGCGCAGGCGCTCGATGACCCGCATACCGTGGCGCGTCGCATGATCGAGACGGTCGAGCACCCCGCGCTCGGCGCGCTCAGGCTGATCGGCACGCCGTTCAAGTTCAGCGCCACACCGACCTCGGTGCGGCGTGCTCCGCCCACGCTCGGCCAGCACACCGAGGAGATTCTGCGGAGCGAACTCGGCTATGATGATGCACGCATCGCCGGACTGCGCCAGGACAAAGTGATTTGAATTTCGGGGTAGGGTGCGCTTGCGCACCATCCGGCAATCGGTGCGCAAGCGCGCCCTACGCCAATTGCAATTCCTCGTGGTTTGCCGCGGGGATCAGTATGGTTTTTGTTTTTCTGCGCCAGGGGAGGCGATAGCGTGATCACCGGCCTTAGCCATGTCTCGATCGTGGTGCCCAGCCTCGACGCCGCGGCGCGCGAGCTCGAAGACAAATACGGGCTCAAAATCGGCGCGATCAGCGTCAACGCGGAGCAGGGCGTGCGGCTTGCTTACGTGGAACTCGGCAATGCGAGGATAGAATTGATGGAACCCGCGCACGCCGCTTCGCCGATAGCGAAGTTTCTCGAACGCAATCCGCGCGGCGGCATCCATCATTTCAGTCTCAACGTCGACGATGTTGCGGCGACTTCGGATGCGATCAAGACCAAAGGCGTGCGCGTGCTCGGCGGCGGCGGGCAGAAGAACGTGCATGGCGAGCGCATCGCGTTCGTGCACCCGCAGGATTTTCTGGGAGCGCTGGTCGAATTGGAAGAGCATGTTGAAAAGCGTGAGGCGTGAGGAAAACTATGACTGACACGGTTGCCGCCGCGACGCGGGTCCCGTCACAACGGCTCGAGGCCTTTATCACGCGCGCACTCGAAGCCGTCAGCGTGCCGCACGGTGACGCCGGGATTATCGCCGGGCTGATGGTACGCGCCGACCTGAACGGTGCCGACGGCCACGGCGTTTTCCGTCTGCCGCAATATGTCCGCCGCATCAGGGGCGGCGCGGTCAATGTGAGGCCCGATATCCGGATTGAGCGCGAGGCGCCCGGCATGGCGCTCATCAACGGCGACAACGGTATGGGGCATCTGGTGATGCGCTTCGCCACCGAGAAAGCGATCGAGAAGGCAAAAAGTGCAGGCGTGGCGTGGGCCGGCGTCAAATGGAGCAACCACGCCGGGCCGGCATCGCTTTACGCGAGCATGCCGATCGCGCACGACATGATCGGGCTTTATCTGGCGGTGGGCAACGCCAACCACCTGCCGCCGTGGGGCGGCATCGACATGCTGCTATCGACCAATCCGATTGCGGTCGGCGTGCCTGCTGGCGCAGAGCCGCCGATCGTGCTCGACATGGCGACCACGGTTGCCGCCTATGGCAAGGTCAAGACCGCCGCGCAGCGCGGCGAGACGATGCCCGAAGGTTGGATGATAGACCGCGAGGGCCGCCCGCTCACCGATCCCCGGCGCGCGGATGAGGGTTTTCTGTTGCCGATCGGCGGCTACAAGGGATACGGGCTGGCGCTGGTGTTCGGCCTGCTCGCCGGCACGCTGAACGGCGCGGCCGTGGGGCGCGATGTCGTCGATTTCAACCACGACGACACCACGCCGACCAATACCGGGCACGCGATCGTCGCGATCTCGCTTGCCGCATTCGGCGATGCCGCCGAATTCAAACGCCGCGTCGACTTGCTGGTGCGGGATATCCGCGGTTCGCAACGCCTGCCCGGTGTTGATGCGATCCGGCTGCCCGGAGAGCAGAGCCACGCCAAGCGCGAGGAAAGAATGCGGCTGGGCATACCGCTGCCGGCGCCGCTATTGAACAACCTCAATCAGCTCGCCGTTGATCTGGGCGTTGCGGGGTTGTGACCATGGCACGGTCGCGAGCATCGGATGGTGCGGCGGCGGTTTCGGTTGTGTAAGACTTCGATGTCATCGGAGATTTCTACTTCCCGTGAGGGAGCGTGAATATATGTCCGGCAATTTCAAAACGCTCGCGGTTTTCCTGATGGTGATTGCTGCTGCCGGCTGCGCGACGCAATCAAAGCCACCGGCGCCAGCCCTCAATCTCTCAGGCTATCCGCCCGAATTCAGGCAGGGCTACGCCGATGGCTGCGCCAGCGTAAACGCCGCGCGCAAGCGCGACGAGGCGCGCTTCAAGTCCGAGGCCAATTACGCGCAGGGCTGGCGCGACGGCTACGACATCTGCCGGCGGCGGAAATAAAGATGAAGCTGCAATTTCGTCGTTTTCAGACGCGCATTATCGTGCTCTTCCTGGGCCTGTTCACGGTGGTGCAGGTGAGCGCGTTTATTTCGGTTTATGTCGCGCAATTGGCCAGCGCCCGCGGGCAGATTAACGCTGCGCTGGAAGTGGGCGCCGGCGTTTTTAACCGGCTGGTGATGGAGCGCAATAATCGCCTGATCGAGGCGGCGCGGCTGCTATCGGGCGATTTTGCGTTCAAGAGCGCCTACGCCGTGCGCGAACGGGAAACCGTGATGTCGGCGCTGCAAAATAATCAAGCGCGCATCGGCGCGGACCTGATGATGCTGGTGTCGCTGGACGGCACGGTTGCCGCCGATACCACGCGCGCGCAAACCATCGGCAAGCCATTCGAGTTTCCAGAGCTGATTCGCGCCGCCGAGAAAAATCAGTTCGGCGAAGCCTCGGTCATTGTTTTTATCGAGGGGCGCGCTTATCAGATGGTGGTGGTGCCGCTGCTGGTGCCGCAACCCGATGCGTGGATCTGCACCGGTTTTCTGCTGGATGACAAATTTGCCGGTGAGCTTGAAAAGCTCACGCTGTCGCAAGTCTCGCTGCTGCGGGAAAGCAACAGCGGATGGCAAATGGTCGCTTCCACACTGCCGCCCGCGTTACGTTCTCAAACGACGGCCGCCCTGGCAGAAAATACGATGCGGGAACAGACAAGCATGTCGTTGCGCGTGGGCGACACTGATTATGTGTCGCTGATCTCGCCGCTCGATAAAACGCAGGAGCGGCGGGTGGTCGCGCTCCTGCAACGTTCGCTCGATGAAGCGTTAAATCCGGTGATGCAATTGCTCTGGGTGCTGGCGGCGTTGTCGGTGACGGGGTTGGCGGTGTCGTTTGCCTTCGGCATTTTAATCGCGCGCAGCGTGACCCGCCCGGTGCGGCTGCTGGTCGAGAGCGCGCATAAAATCGAACAAGGCGAATACAGCCACCATGCTGATGTCCACCAGCGTGACGAAATCGGTGATCTGGCTACGGCGTTTAACAGCATGGCGCGCGGGCTGGAAGAAAAAGACCGGGTGCGCGATTTGCTGGGTAAGGTGGTTTCGCCCGAGATCGCCCGGCAACTGCTCAGCAAAAAGATTGAATTGGGCGGCGAAGAACTCACCGCCACTATTTTGTTTTCGGACGTGCGTAATTTTACCGCGTTGTGCGAGAACCGTTCGCCGATAGAAATTCTGGCGCTGGTCAATGCCTATCTCACCAAAATCAGCACGGTGATCGATGCTCACGGCGGTGTGGTCGATAAATACATGGGCGATGCCGTGATGGCTTTGTTCGGCGTGCCTGTTCCGCATGACAATGATCCGGTGCGGGCGGTGAATACCGCGCTGGGCATGCGTTCAGCGTTGACTGAACTCAATGTGGAGCTGGCCGGGCGCGGCATGCCGCAACTGGGTATCGGCATCGGCATCAATACCGGCATCGTAGTGGCGGGCAACATGGGTTCACCCACGCGCCTTAACTACACCGTGATCGGCGATGGCGTGAATCTCGCCTCACGGCTGGAGGCGCTGACCAAAAGATACAACGTGGGGATTATCGTCAGCGAAACCACGATGGCGGCGGTGCCGGGCATGGTGTTCCGCGAGCTCGACAAGGTGAGGGTCAAGGGCAAAAATGTGCCGGTGACCATTCATGAACCGGTGGGGCGGGCGGGTACGCTTGCAGTGGACACTGCGGAAGAACTGAAGCAATATCATGCTGCGGTTAAATTTTACCGTGAGCGCGAACTGGCGCGCGCACGGGCGGAAATTCTGAGTTTGCTCAAAGCCCGGCCCGGCTGCCGGTTGTATGAGATTTACCTGGGCTATATCGATCATTTCTCATCAGTCGGGATGAAGGACGATTGGGACGGTTCGTTTGTTCTCTACGATAAATGACAGGCAATCAAGGAATAAAAGTGACGAAAAAAACGCCGTTAATTCTGTGGTGGCGCATCCTTGCAGGGTGCTGCCTGTGCCATGGTGTCGCTGCATCAGCCGCGGATATCAGCGCAATAATCATGGACGCGGAAGGTAAACCCGTCAACGACGCGGTGGTGATGGCTTTCCCCGCCAAGGCCGGCGCAGCGGCGGCAAAGGCGGGGAAAGTGATCATCGATCAAATTGACAAGGAGTTCGTGCCTCGGGTAATGCCGATCAGGGCCGGCACCGCCGTGCATTTTCCCAACAAGGACAATACTCGTCACCAGGTGTATTCGTTTTCACCGGCGAAAAAATTTGAATTGCCGCTTTACGCGGGCAAACCTGCGTCACCGGTAGTGTTCGACAAACCGGGCGTGGTGATTCTGGGCTGCAATATTCATGACTGGATGCTGGGCTATATTTATGTCGCCGATACGCCTTACTTCGGCAAAACCGATGCGGAAGGAAAAACCACAATCGGCAACCTGCCGCCGGGGGACTACACGGTAAAAGTATGGCATCCGCGCATGATAGACACCGAAGAATCCACTGCCTGGCGCGTCAGCGCCGCGGTTGCCATGGAAGCTGTCTGGACATTAAAACTAAAACCTGAATTTCGTATCCGGCGCGCACCCAACTAAGTACCAGGTTCTAGTTTTTCGAACGCGTGATGCGGATTACTTCGGGGATGCGGCGCAGCGCGCGCATGATCTGCGCCAGATGCAGGCGGTTCGATACCTGCAGCGTGAAATTCATGGTTGCGTACTGATCGCCCTGCTCGGGGTCGACCGCGACGTTGTCAATGTTGGAGTTGGCCTGGGCGATTTCCGCCGCAACTTTCGCCAGCACGCCGCGCTGGTTCATCGTCACCAGTTTGATGCCGACGTCGAACGGTTTCTTGGTTTCCGGTCCCCACTCGACGTCGAATACCTTGTTGGGGTCGGCGCGCGTCTTTGCGATCGACGGACAATCGTGAGTGTGGACGATCATACCCTGGCCTTTGTTGATAAGACCTATGATGGGATCGCCCGGGATCGGCTTGCAGCACTGCGCGAACTGAACCGCCATGTTCTCGGAGCCGCGGATAACGATGGGGGCGCCGGCCTTGCGCTCATCACTCGCGGAATCGCTGAGCGACAGCAGACGGCGCGCGACCACCGCGCCCAGCCGTTTGCCAAGACCGATATCGGCAAGGATATCGAGGCGTGATTTGACGCCGGTGTCTTTCAGCAGCTTGTCCCACTGCTCCGCCTTGATCTCGCCGACGTTGAATGTGGCGAGGGCCTGGCTCAGAAGCCGTTCTCCGAGCTGCGCCGATTCCCCGTACTGCACCGTCTTCAGGAAATGGCGGATATGCGAGCGCGCCTTGCTGGTGATCACGTAGTTGAGCCACGACGGGTTGGGCTTGGCGTGCGCTGCGGTGATGATTTCGACGCGTTCGCCGTTCCTGAGTTCAGTCCTGAGCGGCATCAGTTCGTGATTGATCTTGACCGCGACGCAGCGATTGCCGATGTCGGTGTGCACTGCGTATGCGAAGTCAACCGCGCTTGCGCCGCGCGGCAGCGACAGGATCTTGCCTTTTGGCGTAAACACGTACACCTGGTCCGGGAACAGGTCGACCTTGAGGTGCTCGAAAAATTCGGCCGAGTTTCCGCTGTCGGACTGGATCTCGAGCAGGCTTTGCAGCCAGCGGTGAGTTTTTTTGTGCAGATCGTTGAGCGAGGCGTCGGAACTCTTGTAGAGCCAGTGCGACGCGACGCCGGCTTCGGCGATCCTGTGCATTTCCTGGGTGCGTATCTGCACTTCGAGCGGGCTGCCGAACGGACCGAACAGCGTGGTGTGCAACGACTGATAGCCGTTGTCTTTCGGGATCGCGATGTAATCCTTGAACTTGCCCGGAATCGGCTTGTAGAGCGAGTGCAGCGCGCCAAGCACCAGGTAGCATGACGGCACGTCCTTGACAATAATGCGAAAGCCGAAAACGTCATGCACCTTGGCGAAGGAGAGGTGCTTTTCCTGCATTTTCCGGTAGATACTATGGAGGTGCTTTTCGCGGCCGTTCACCTCCGCTTCGACGCCGTCGGCTTTGAGGCGTTTGATGATCATGTCCCTGACTTTGCCCACCACCTCACGCTGGTTGCCGCGAGCCGCCTTGAGGGCTTTCGACAGTACCCGGTTGCGCGCCGGGTAGAGATAGCTGAAGCTGAGGTCTTCGAGTTCCTGATAGATGCTGTTCAGACCAAGCCGGTTCGCAATCGGCGCGTAGATCTCGAGCGTTTCACGCGCGATCCGGCGGCGTTTTTCCGGCGGCACCGCGTCGAGCGTGCGCATGTTGTGGAGCCGGTCGGCCAGCTTTATCAGGATGACGCGAACGTCGCGCGCCATCGCCAGCAGCATCTTGCCGAAATTCTCGGCCTGCGCTTCTTCGTGGGTTTCGAATTCAATGCGGTCGAGTTTGCTGACGCCGTCGACGAGTTCCGCCACTGATTTGCCGAATTTCTTGCTGATCTCGGCCTTGGTGACGGACGCGTCTTCCATCACATCGTGCAGCAGTGCCGCGGTCAGGGCGCGGGAGTCGAGGCGCAGTTGGGCAAGAATGTTCGCGACCGCGAGCGGATGCGAAATATAGGGATCGCCGGAATCGCGAAACTGGCCTTTATGCGCGGATTTGCTGAAATGGTACGCGGTTTCAAGCCGCGTCATGTCCTCCGGCTTGAGGTAGCCGGCCCACTCCTTGAACAGTGTTGCGGCTTCGGGCACTCCGATTTCCGGTAAATGGGCTCAGGTTCCAAGTGTAGCCTGAATGTTCAGGCTACAACAGGGAGCGCGAAACCGGAAACCCGAGTCAGGTCGGAGTCTTGTGGAGTATATCGACCCCGTATTTGCCGGAGGCGAGTTCACGCAGAGCGATCACGGTTGCTTTGTCGCGATTGGCCTCCAGCATCGGCGCCGCGCCGTTGGCGATCTGGCGCGCGCGGTAAGTCGCGGCCAGCGTAAGTTCGAAGCGGTTCGGAATAATCTTCAGACAATCATCAACGGTGATACGCGCCATGGCCGGCTTCCTTAATTCATGCGACTGATCTTGTCGCGGTGATGGATGAGCTGAACGGGGGTCCGCAGCCTTTGAACGCGGACGATGCTGATCAAATCCTGCACCGCCTGGTCAAAATCGTCGTTGATAATAACATACTTCGACTCGCTGACGTGGCTGATTTCCTCGCGCGCCGCGGCCAGACGCCGCGCAATCACGTCCGGCGCGTCCTGAGCGCGCGCGTTAAGCCGCGACAGCAGTGCGTCGAATGACGGTGGCAGGACGAAAATAACGATTGCTCCGGGAATCACTTTTCTGATCTGGGCCGCGCCCTGCCAGTCGATCTCGAGCATGATGTCACTTCCGGCGGCGAGTCGCGCGTTAATCCAGCGTTGCGAGGTGCCGTAATGATTGCCATGCACCAGCGCGCTTTCGAGGAACTCACCCGCTTCGGTCATTTGGGCGAATTGTCGCTCCGAAACGAAGTGATAATCGCGGTCGTCGACTTCGCCCGGCCGTGGCGCGCGTGTGGTGTACGATACCGACAGCTCGATCCGGGGCTCCGCTTTCAGCAGTTCCTGGATGATGCTGGTCTTGCCGGTGCCCGACGGGGCGCAGACGATGAAAAGATTGCCGGTCATGGCTTCGCGGAACTACCCGCCTCACTCGATATTCTGAACTTGCTCGCGCATCTGCTCGATTAAAAGCTTCAGTTCGAGCGAAATGCTGGTGACTTCGAAATCGACCGATTTCGAGCCCAGCGTATTGGCTTCCCGATTCAGTTCCTGCATCAAAAAATCGAGGCGCTTGCCTACGGCACCGCCGGCGGCAAGAATGCGCTTTACTTCGCCGATATGCGCCACGAGCCGCGACAGTTCCTCATCGACGTCGATGCGGTTGACGAAAAGGACGACTTCCTGGCGTACGCGTTCGTCATCACCTGTCGCCATTGCTTCGCTTAGACGCGCTGTCAGCTTTTCCCGGTATGCGGCGATGATTTGCGGCAGACGCGGTGCAACGGCCGCGATGCGTTGTTCCATCGAGGCGACGCGTTCGAGCAGCATGTTTTTCAGCTTTTCGCCTTCGCGCGCGCGCGATGCGGTAAACTCTGCGAGCACCTCTTGCAGCGCGTCGCGGCACAATTCGTGCGTTTCGTCGAGTCGCACGGCGAAGGAACCGAGTATGCCGGGCCAGCGCAGGATGTCGGCGGCGGTGAGTCCCGGCGCTTCGGGCCATGCTGCGCGCAGATTCTCGCTCAATGCGCGCAAATGCTGCAGCGCTTCGTTATTGAGACCGGACGCCAGCGGCGCGCTCGGAAGGGGCGTGAAGCCGATCCGGCACTCGACCTTGCCGCGCTGCAGACGCGCGACGACCAGTTCGCGCAGACCGGGCTCTAAAGGTCGCAGCTCCTCGGGCAGGCGAAATTGCAGATCGAGATAGCGGTGATTGACCGCGCGCAACTCGACGCTGAGCGCCGCCGCGGCAAGTTCGCGCGTCGCGCTGGCAAATCCGGTCATGCTGTAAATCATATTTTACGTGATGAGTGGAAGGTGAATGGCGAAGGGTAAAATACACCGCATGCCGGCATCCGCCATTATCGGCTATCCCGTCATTCAAACACAGTGAAGATAGCACAATCAGGGAGCCCTATGCGACCCAGCAGCCGTCGGCCGGATCAGTTGCGCGAAATCCGTATCACACGCGGCTACACCCGCCATGCCGAAGGTTCGGTACTGATCGAATGCGGCGATACCAAAGTCATTTGCACGGCGAGCGTCGATGACCAGGTGCCACCGTTTCTCAAAGGCAAGGGGCAGGGCTGGTTAACTGCGGAATACGGCATGTTGCCGCGCTCGACCAACACGCGTAGTGATCGTGAGGCGGCACGCGGCAAACAGTCCGGCCGTACCCAGGAGATTCAGCGCCTGATCGGGCGCGCATTGCGTACCGTGGTCGACCTTTCCGGACTCGGCGAGCGCACGCTGCGGATCGATTGCGACGTGATTCAGGCCGACGGCGGCACCCGCACCGCAGGCATCACCGGGGCATTCGTGGCGGTACACGATGCGGTCAGGCACCTGCTCGAGAAAAAACTGCTCGCGGTTTCGCCGCTACGCGATTTCGTTGCCGCGGTTTCGGTCGGCGTCTACCGGGGCGAGCCGGTGCTCGACCTCGATTATGAAGAAGACTCGGCGTGCGACACGGACATGAACGTGGTAATGACAGGCAGCGGCGGACTGATCGAAGTGCAGGGCACCGCCGAGCGCGAGCCATTCTCTCGCGCCGAGCTGGATGCATTGCTGGACCTCGCGCGTAAAGGCATCGAGCAGCTCATTGCCGCGCAAAGGGCCGCCGTGAAAGATCAAATCTGAGTTCATGAAAAAAATCGTCATCGCTACCAACAACGTCGGCAAGCTGAACGAGATCAGCAATATTTTCACTCCGCTCGATATCGAAATTGTCGCGCAATCAATGCTGGGTGTGCCTGAGGCTGATGAGCCGCATGTCACGTTTATCGAAAACGCGCTCGCCAAGGCGCGAAACGCGAGCAGCCATACGTCGTTGCCGGCGCTTGCGGATGACTCCGGCATTTGCGTCGATGCGTTGAACGGCGCGCCCGGCGTGCATTCGGCGCGTTTCGCCCCGGCGCCTGCCGGCAGCCCCGCCGGCGGACGCGACACCCAGGACCAGCGCAATAACCGCAAGCTGCTCGAATTGCTCGTCAGGGAACCCAACCGCAAGGCGCACTACTATTGCGTAATCGTGCTGACGCGCCACGCCAATGACCCCCAGCCGTTGATCTGCGAGGCCAGGTGGCAGGGTGAAATCGTGAAGACTCCGCGCGGCAGCGGCGGCTTCGGCTACGATTCACTGTTCCTGATTCCGGAACTGCGGCAGACCGCGGCCGAGCTTGCTCCCGAGCACAAGAACCGCATCAGCCACCGCGGCCTCGCGCTTGCCGCGCTCGCTGCGCGGCTGCGGCCGGCGCAACCTGCGCGGCCGGCGAGGCGTTAAGCGTGAGGCGCGAGGCGGAAATTCCGGGTAGGGAAGTTCGCTCATCACCCATCGCTCGTCACTCATCACCCCGCTTCGCGGTGCTCCCACCGCTTTCCCTTTACATCCACATTCCGTGGTGCGTGCGCAAATGCCCCTACTGCGATTTTAATTCGCACGAGGCGCGTGGGCCGATTCCCGAGCAGCGTTATATCGACGCGCTGGTATGCGACCTCGAGTCCGCGCTACCGCTGGTGTGGGGGCGCCCGGTGCAATCGGTGTTTTTCGGCGGCGGCACGCCCAGCTTGTTTTCGGCCGCAGGCATAGATGCGATCCTGTCGGCAGTGCGCGCCCGCGTTTTGCTCGCGAGCGATGCCGAGATTACGCTCGAGGCGAACCCCGGCACGTTCGAAGCGGACAAGTTTCGCCAATTCCGTGCTGCCGGCATCAACCGGCTGTCGATCGGCATCCAGAGCTTCAACCCGAACCGGCTCAAAGCCCTCGGCCGCATACACGACGACAAGGAGGCGCGCGCCGCCATCGAGATTGCGCGTGAGTACTTCGGGAATTTCAACCTCGATATCATGTACGCTCTGCCCGGGCAGAGCGTTGCCGACGCGGTGGCGGATGTTGAAAGCGCCATTGCGTATTCGCCGCCGCACCTCTCGGCGTACCACCTGACCATAGAGCCCAATACATATTTTCATCGCTATCCGCCGCAAGTCCCCGACGATGACACTGCTGCAAATATGCAAATGGAAATCGAGGCTTTGCTTGCCGCAGACGGTTATGAACACTACGAAACCTCCGCTTTTGCCAGGCGGGACAACGGCGCGCAAGCTTCGGGGAGAGAAGAGATCCTTCCCTTCACCCTTCACCCTTCACCCTTCACTGCATTGTGCCGGCACAATCTCAATTACTGGTCCTTTGGCGACTACCTTGGCATCGGCGCGGGCGCGCACAGCAAGCTATCATTCGCTGACCGCATTACCCGCCAGATGCGCTGCAAACAGCCCGCGCAATACCTTGAGGCCGCCGCCGCCGGCGACGCAATCCAGGAACAGCACGAGGTCGGCGCCGACGAGATCGGCTTCGAGTTCATGATGAACGCGCTGCGGCTGAACCACGGTTTTCCGGCGACGCTGTTCGAGGAGCGCTGCGGAGTGCCGCTTACGCTGGTGCTCAAGGCGCTGGAGCAGGCGGAGAACCGCGGCCTGCTTGTGCGTGACCATCAAACCATTGCGCCGACACCGCTCGGGCAGCGTTTTCTCAACGACCTGCTGCAGCTTTTCCTGGTAGAGAGTCCATCCGTAGGTAGACGGTCTTTCCCCAGCTAGCCTGGCGCCGCGGCGTTACTTTTGCTGCATTTCTATCTAGAATACTTACACCGCCATCAGCAGTCCATTAACATGTCTTCAATATCAGCCAGAGGAGGTCGCGTGAATCAAGGATTCAAATGTGCAGTCGTTATTGGTGCCGCGATGGTTTGCGGCACGGCGCAAGCTCAAGCGCCGGCGAATTACCCGAACAAGTTCGTCAAATTCATCGTGACCTATCCTCCGGGCGGCAGTTCCGACGTTATGGCGCGCGTTATCGGCCAGAAGCTGACCGAATACTGGGGCCAGACGGTGGTGGTCGAATCCAAACCGGGCGCGGACGGATCCATCGGCATGGAGTACGCTGCGCGGCAGCCGGCCGACGGCTACACGTTTGTGCTGGGCAATTTCGGGCCGGTCATCGCCAAGTCGTTGTTGACGAAAGTCCCTTACGACTGGCAGAAAGATTTTGCGCCGGTTTCGCGCATCACGATCGCGGCCAATATCCTGGTGGTGCCGACGACGCTGCCGGTTAAGAACGTGAAGGAACTCGTTGCGCTCGCGAAGCGGCGCCCGGGGGAACTTACTTATGCAACCAGCGGTCCGGGCAGCATGTCGCACTTTGCCGGCGAAATGTTCAAACGGCTGGCCGGTGTCGACATGATTACGGTGCCCTACAAGGGCAATGCGCTGTCGATTACCGACGTCATGGGCGGGCAGATCACCACCATGTTCTCGGACGCGGTGCCCGCAATGGGGGCCCTGAAAACCGGCAAGGTGCGCGCGCTTGCGGTCACCAGCGAGAAGCGCTGGCCGTTTACGCCCGAACTGCCCACGCTTGCCGAAGAAGGCATCAAAGGTTTCTCCGCCGTTAACTGGTGGGGCATCCTGTTTCCGGCGGGCGTGCCGCGCGCGATCATCGACAAGGTCAACGCGGATGTCGTCAGGGCGCTCGCCACACCGGATGTGAAAGCCCGTCTCGGCGAGCTTGGCGTCGACACGATCACCAGCACGCCCGAAGGGTTTGCCCAGTTTATAGCCAGTGAGGCCGCACGCTGGGGCAAGCTCATCAAGGAAACCAACATGCGGGTTAACTGACAGACCGGGGCGCGCAGCGTGCGCGGCGCGCCCCGGTAATGTCACCAGTTGGCGCGTCCCTGCCGCCGGCGCGGCTCAGCGCTTGACTGCGGGGAATTGCTGCGGTGCCTGCGCGCGGTCGAACATGCCGTAATCACGCACCACTGAAGCGACGCGCAGCCGGTAATCCGCGAAGATGCCGGAGCGGCCCTGCCATTGCGCGCGGTGATGGTCCTCGTGCTGACGCCACCTGACGAGCGCTGCTTCGTCGCGCCAGAACGACAGCGACAGAATTTTTCCCGGCTTCGTCAGGCTGGAGAAGCGCTCGATCGACAGGAAGCCGTCGATTTTCTCGAGTTCGGGCCGCAGCGTCGCGGCGATGTCAAGATACTCCTGCTGGCGGCCCGGCGCGGGCTCGACTTCAAATATCACTGCGAACATGATTTGCCCTTTTAAGCGCTGGAGTTAACGAGGGTGCAGAAAACCCCTGGACACCCAGATTCTTGCCGTTCTCGCTCTATTTTTGCTATGCATTTACCCCTCCGCAAATTTTTGCGTAGATTGCGGGGCGTTCTATGAGGCTGCGTTTTGCGAGCCTTCGTCAAGCATTTCGGTCGGGACTTTTTTTACAGCCTCAACGTTGGAATTGAGCGGCGCGCGGCTTCATGCGCGTCCGCTCCGATGGGTTAGCCGAGCAGCTTATCGTAGTCAGCGTGGGCGCCGATCCAGAACCAGACGAAACCGTCAGCGCTTTCCACCGCCACTGCGCGATAACTGCCTCCCACGCGCGCAGACCAGAAACGCCCGACTTTCTTGAAATGAAGCGATGGATACTGCGGATCTTGCTTGAGATGTTCGTAGGCTTGATCCGCGAGCTTGCGGACGTCCTCCGGCAAAGTCCGGTAACGGACCCAGAAGTCCGGGGACGCATGATGTTTCAAAGAGGTGTCGTCTTTCCGGCCGCGTGATCCCGAAGCGCCTTTTCCGCCAATACATCGAGTTTCCCGGCTGCAACATCGCGCTCGATCTGCTGATCCCAAAGCGCCCAGTCGAATTCAAGAAACCATGCCCGAAGCTGCGCAACCTCTTCCGCCGACAGCGCCTTGATCTGTTGTTCGATCGACTCAATTTTGCTCATGGTCGTAACCTCCGGACTGTGAGTTTAGCACCGAGCATGTTCTGCCGACTAACGAGGCTGTGCAAAAACCCGCGGCGTGTTTACGCTCGCTATTTTCGATTTGTTTTGGCTATCCATTTACCCCTCCGAAAACTTTTGCGTCGATTGTGGAGCGTTCTATGTGGTCGAGATTTGTGTGCCTTCGTCGAGCGTTTCAATCGAGACCTTTTTGCACAGCCTCAACGCCCGGCTTCAGGCGCGCGCCGCTTGCGGCGCGTCGCTCTGCAAGCCGTTGTTCGGTGGCATCGGCGCCTGAATGTGCTCTGCAAGAATCGCCTTGCAGCCAGAAGCTGACATTCGTGTCTGACGCGCTGGGCTGAACTCGCCAACCGGTCAGTTCCCTGCGTACAGCACCCGAAGAGCGCGCCCGCGCTCCGGAGCCGGAATCGCATTGAGGCCAGCGAAGAAGGCGATGGCCGCATTGCAGGTGAGCACGGGCGGGCTTCGCCGCCGGACCGCCTCGTCGGAGAACACAATGAGTTGTTCCTGAGTCATGCTCACAGCAGCTCGCTGTGCGACGCGTTCTACGGCTTGCTGGCTGGGCTTTATGGCGCGTGCGGGATCTGCCTCGCGGAGCATTTTCGTCATCAATGCCATCTCGCGCTTGGTCAATTCTGCCGGCAGGTTACCCAGCACGTTCATCGGCTGGCCGGACGGAAAGGCCATCTCCACACAAGCCTGGGCATCGCGCTGGCGCAGGGCTTCGAGCTGCTCCTGCATCAGCGCTTGATAGGCCACCAGGGTTTCGTCACTGGCGAGGGGCAAGAATCGCGGGAGTACGGCGGTGAGTTGCGCGCGAGCCGCAGTCGTTACTTCTGCGTCAGTTGCGCCCTTTTGCAGTTTGCCCCAAGCAGCCTCCATCACGCGATCGAAGTCTTGTGGCGATCTCTCCGCCAACAAGGCAAACATCTCGACTTTCTTGAACTCCGCTACAAGAGCATCCTTGGATCGGACCGCCGTGGACATCGCAGCTGTTTCTCCCCCCATGCTCCTGCGTGTCAGTACGCCTGCCGCCAGCAACTCCTCATGCGACGGGTGCCACATCTTCTCGTACGGTGTGTCGAACACCTGGCGCATGAAGGCGTCAGGCAATCCTGCGCCCCGGTAGACAGCTCTAAGCTGGGCAGTTTCTTCCGATGAAGAATTGGACGCCATGCTGCCTACGCTGCGGCTGGCGTGAAAACCGATCTTGGCTGACGGGGCGGCGGCTCGCTCCCTGCCGGCAAGGAATGCAATGGTGCAAGCTGAAGCGCAGTAACCCTCAACGTAGGTGTTCAGTCCTCGTTTGCGAATAACGTCGGCCAGCATCTGCCCCTCTCGAATCCAGCCACCTTGTGAGGAGAACACCACGGTAGTGACGGCTGGGGCCATCTGCAGCGCCTTGTCGAGTTGCTCCGCGCTACCGTCGTTGATACCGCCGGAGAGCAAGATCGACCGTCCGTCGGCTCGAACTTCAAGCTTCGTGCCAGGGCCAAGTTGTGCACCCGTCGCCACGCGCATGTGCTCTTGTAGCGCTGGCATCAGGTTGCCGACATCCCCGAAGGTCTTGAGCACGCCCATGACGATCATGAACTTCGCCGCCGTTGCCCAACCTGACTTCCCTCCTCGCTGAACATGCTTGTTGGCCGAAGCCCAGGTGCCACTCACAGCCCAGAACCAGGCCGCAATGCCCAGCCCCGTAATAAACAGAAAGCCCGCGGACCCGTAGCGGGCTGGGAAGTTCTCACTGAGCCACGGCAACAGCATCAGCCCCAGCACCGGAGCGAACAGCGAAACCAGAAACGTGTTGACCCAGTACGAGCGCGCCAGCGAGTAGTCGCCGTTGTAGTGGCGCCGGAAGAATGCGAGCGGGCCCTTGTACTCAGGAATTGGTGCTACGCCCAGCGCCACCGGGATGGGTGACGCATTTCGGGCATTCCGGCGCATCTTGGCCCAGATCAGGCCCGCGATCAGCAGCACCAATAGGAGAGGCAGGAAGCTTAGCCAACTTTCGGTGCCCATCAAGCACTCCCTAGACTGATCGTTGCGGCCCACTCCTACAGCGTTCAGCGGCTAAGCGAAAGTCTACGCGCGAATGTCGGTTATGGCTCGCAAGCAACCAAATGGACTGCGAATCCGACCGTCCTCTATCGTGCCACCGAACTTGAATTAAATTGCAGTTTGCCGATGCTAAACCCATCTATTCGCATATACAACTTGGCAGTCGCAGATATATGCATATGCGCCGGTATATCTACATATATATCTGCCTTAGCGCGGGTCTTGAGCGACGACGCGGCTCTGCAAGCCGAGTTCACGTACCGTTTTCCAGTCCACTTCCCACAGCCGCTGCCG
>Ga0209726_10001662_pt1 | contig 35251 bp, 30 predicted proteins | sample Subgrocontami54m_FD_187453 | JGI IMG/M metagenome (GOLD analysis project Ga0209726, IMG submission 187453) | Subsurface groundwater microbial communities from S. Glens Falls, New York, USA - GMW46 contaminated, 5.4 m (SPAdes) (version 3) | ecosystem: Environmental > Aquatic > Deep subsurface >...
TGTGATGATAGTGTTGGAGAGCCGCAAGTGCTCGAGCCAAATGAAATTACTGAATGGAAGTGGTTTGATCTTGATGTGCTACCAAGCCCGCTTTATTTTCCAAGCGAACGGATTTTGGAGAATTATGCGAAAAAATCTTTTTATATTTCCAGATAATGAGAATTGACGGAATGGTGCATTGACATGCGCGGATACCTGTGATACTATTGATTTGTATCTTTTTGTCCGATTTAGACGTGCGTTCTCGGTCGCGTTCCTAGGGCATGAAGGTTATACAATAGGAAAAGTTCCTTACACAATTTAATCTTTAAAAGGGATTTTTCTTGAATGAATAATGTATGACAACATCGAAATTATATATTGGCAACTTGCCCTATAGCGTAACCGACGATCAATTACGCGATCTATTTTCTCAAGCCGGCAGCGTAAATTCAGCAAACGTCATTACTGATAAATTTTCAGGACGTAGCAAGGGATTTGGATTTGTTGAAATGTCAACAAACGAAGAAGCTGAAAAAGCCATCGAAATGTTTAATGGCCATGAGCTTGAAGGACGAGCAATGAGTGTAAACGAGGCTCGCCCAAAGGAAGATCGCCCAAAACGACCATTCAGAAAATTTAATGACCGCAATTCGTACAGTAATTCGTACCAAGAGCGTAATTAAAAACTTTAAAAAGCAGTACCGAGACTGCTTTTTTTATTTGCCAAAATCATATACAGTAGTAAGTAATAAGTAGTAAGCTTGCCCCGCCAAAGGTGGTGGTAGTCAGTTATGAAATTCAATCTCGACAAACATATACCATATATACTCACAAGCTATTTTGTAGTAGTTTCACTAATTGTGTGGCCATTTGGAAATTTCCCCCTCAATGATGATTGGGTGCATACGCTTACTATTTATACCTGGCTTTCTGAAGGGAGATTTTGGTATCCGGCATGGCTTGCGCCAACGGTTCATATTCCAATTCTTTATGGAATAGGTATTACAAAAATTTTTGGATTTTCTTTTGTGCTCTTGCGCATGACGACACTCATTTTTGCGGTGGGTTCATGTGTTTGTTTATATCGCCTGTTGCGTGAATGTGGCACTTCTAAAAATTACAGTGCCTTAGGAGTTATCCTTTTAGCAATCAATCCGCTTTTTCTCCATCTTTCTTTTACTTTTATGAGCGATATTCCCGCTCTTTTTTTTCTTCTTGCCTCAGCGCTTCTTTATAAAAAAGGATTTGAGAAAAACCATACCTGGTATTTATTTTTTGGATCAATTATGGCGGTGGTAGGATTTTATACCCGCCAGTTTGTTATACTTATCGCACTTGCCGCCGGCATCGCGTTTTGCGTTAAAAAAATTCAAGAAAAAAAAGTCAGTCGCAAAAGTATATGGCAGGTTTTTATTGCATTTGGGGTCCCCGCACTTGCGTGTATTGGTATCTATCTTGTATTACGCGCCTCACATACGGTGCCAGGGGAGCTGCATGCACGGCTGATCCCGGAGCAATGGTCGTTTATTACTATGGCTGCATCGCAAGGATGGTATGTACTGCTTTATATCGCTTTATTTCTCTCACCTTTAATGGTGGCAATTTTTGTAAAAAATAATTCTTTTTTTAAGGAACGAATAGGCACCTTTTTATTTGGAATTACTAGTGTAGGTATCCTATTTGCATTAAGTCAAAAATTAGTATTTCCAAAATTTGGAAATATTTTTTCATGGTTCGGTATCGGTCCCTCTGCCGATCAAGTGTTAAGTGGTACGTTACCAAGATGGGGGGACATGTTCTATTATATGATTGCAAATGGAGTCGCGGTTCTGAGTCTTTTTACGGGTATTGTGGCAGCAGGTTATATTTATGTTTCAAGAACACATAAAAAAATAACATTAAATTCTACGAGCTTTATAGTATTATTTTGTGCGATGTATTTTTTACTTATATTGTCTCTCCGCTCGTTTGACCGGTACATTCTTTTTCTTCTTCCTTTTGGTATTCTCTTTGGAATACCATTATTAAAACATTTTTCATGGTCAAAAATAACATTTGGAATTCTTGCAACATTTCTTGGGGTCTATGGCATCATTGGTACGCATCAGTACTTTAGATGGAATGAGGCGCGGTGGGTACTCGCGCAAAATCTTTTGGCACAAGGCGTGGGGGCCCATGAGATAGATGCGGGATATGAGTGGGTAGGATGGTATTTATATGGAAAAGAACAAAACAGTTCACTAAAAGATTTTTCAACACAGTGGTATATACGCGAGTTATACCCGTCGCATTCCCGTACGTATGTTCTTTCATTTTCTCCACTCAAAGGGTATACTATTCTTACGCAACGAAATTCTATGTATCTACTTAAAAAGAATGAATTCTAAAATCAAACCATGACAGATTTTTTTTCAATCACGCTTATTATTGTTGGCCTTACCTTATTTGAAACGATCAGTAGTATTGATAACGCCATTATCAATGCGCAAGTGTTGGGTACCATGGGAACGCAGGCGCGAAAGTGGTTTTTAACCTGGGGAATGTTTATTTCGGTATTCCTCGTGCGGGGGCTTTTGCCGTGGATTATTATATGGGTTGCACTTCCTTCCCTGGGCCCTCTCGGTGCGTTTACCGCGGCATTTTCAAGTAATCCGGCAGTTGTTGATGCACTTCAACGAGCTGCACCGGTGTTATTGCTTGGAGGTGGGACATTTTTAGTATTTTTATTTTTTCACTGGCTTTTTTTGGAACAAAAAGAGTTTGGCCTTCGCGCAGAAAAGTTTTTTTATACCCAAGGAGTTTGGTTTTTTGCAGTCGCATCGCTTTTATTAGTAATTATTGTTTGGTTCGCCCTTCAAAAAGACCCCATGATGGCATTTGGCGCCGTTATCGGATCGTCCGCATTTTTTATTGTGCATGGATTTAAAGAATCCGCAGAAAAGCAAGAACAAAAATTAATTTCCGGGCACCACATGTCTGATATAAGTAAATTAATGTACTTGGAAATTATTGATGCAACATTTTCTATCGACGGGGTATTAGGAGCATTTGCATTTACCCTGGCAGTCCCGCTTATTTTAATTGGAAATGGTATCGGTGCACTGGTGGTGCGCGAACTGACTATTAGAAATATTGAGCGATTAAAAAAATATCGATTGTTAAAAAATGGCGCCATGTATTCAGTGGTATTTTTAGGGCTTATCATGCTTTTAGAGGGATTTCATTTTGACGTACCCGCATGGATTGCGCCACTTACCACTCTTTTTATTGTCGGCTATTTTTATTATCGGTCGCGCCAAGAAATTACTCACAACGCCTTATGAGCCCACTTCATCCTATTCGCATTGTAATACTTGGCGCTGGTTTTGGCGGTGTCTATACATTTAAAAAACTTCATGAGTTGTTTCATAATGATGAGGGCATTGAATTAATATTGGTAAATAACACAAATTATTTTCTTTTCACGCCACTGCTTCATGAAGTAGCAACGGGGGGGATTTCGCCGGATCATATCGTGGAGCCGTTGCGAAAAACATTAGGGTGTTGCATGGGCGCTTTTTATTTGGGTGAAGTAGAAAAAATTTCAACAAAGACAAAATCTATTGAAACAACAGCTGGATCGATTTCGTATGATTATTGTGTTGTTGCGCTTGGCTCACAAACTGCCTTTTACGGAACAAAAGGAAGTGAGTATACGTTTACCCTAAAAAGCCTTTCTGATGCCGTGAGGTTAAAAAATCATTGCATACGCATGTTTGAAGAAGCATCAAAAATACATGACGAAAAAATACTTGATGCCATGCTTCGGTTTGTTATTGTAGGGGGCGGCCCAACCGGAGTTGAATTGGCGGCAGAAATGCACGAACTTTTTTATGATACGTTCGGGAAATTTTATAAGGAGCAAGATCTATTATCTCATGTGCAAATTATTATGGTGCACAAACAAGATGAAATTCTTTCCCAATTTTCTCCTTCAATTCGAAAGCAGAGCATGAACGTACTGCGAAAAAAAGGAATTATTATCAAAACTAAGTGCGCTGTAACCCAGGTGGGCGCAAGCCATGTGGTACTTGATACAGGAGAACATATTAATACCAAAACAGCCGTTTGGGTTGCGGGAATAGAACCAAGGCAAGTAAAATGTGATATGGTCCTAAAAAAAGATGAGCAAAAAAGAATGATTGTAAATGAATATATGCAAGCAGGTGGTCAGAATGAACTCTTTGCGCTAGGTGATTGTGCTTCGTATATTTCATCTGGAAGCAGTCGGTCTTTGCCTGCGCTTGCGCAAGTAGCAACCGCGCAAGGTGAAACCGTTGCATTGAATATCTACAATATGATTAAGGGAAAAAAATGCGTTCCATTGCACTACCACCATAAAGGCGACCTTCTCTCATTAGGGCAATGGATGGCGATTGCAGAAATTGGCCCCCTTCATGTAGTGGGGCATTTTGCGTGGTGGTTATGGCGAACGGTGTATTTGTTTAAATTAATTTCTTGGCATAAAAAAATTAAAGTTGCTGTTGACTGGACGATTAATCTTTTTTCTCCGCGGGATATATCTCAGCTTTAAAGATATGAACACTCCTTTTACGAAACTCCCACTAGCCATGACCGATATCGAAACAACTGGCCTCAATCCAATGGTCCATGAAATCATTGAAATTGGATGTGTAATCCTAAACCCTCAAACAGGGGAAACAATAAATGAATTTGAGGTGAAGATAGCACCTTTGCGAATTTCGGACGCGCACCCGAAAGCACTTGAGGTAAATGGATATCGCCAAGAAGATTGGCGCTATGCGGTATCACTTCAAGATGGTTTACAACAATATGCTGACACAATACGAGGCTCGGTATTTTGTGCACAGAATGCGACATTTGACTGGTCATTTCTTTCAAATGCTTTTGGAAGAGAATATATAAATCTTGATATTGATTATCACCGGCTTGATTTAGTCTCGCTTAGTTACGCGAAACTGCGCGATAAAGGAGTTATGAAATATAATTTAAATTCATTGGCTGAATTTTTTAATATAGCTCCCGAACCGTTTCCTCATCGCGCATTAACCGGGGCGCGCATTGCCGCTCAAGTATATACCCGTTTGATGATCAATGGATAAATTGGTATACTACATATAAGTAAAAAGTTATAAAGTTTATCAAGTTATTATGTCGCAAAATAATATCGCATATTTCTTTTTACGGGCAGGATTGGCATTTGTATTTTTATATGCGGCGATCGGTTCGTGGCTTAAACCCGATAACTGGATTGGGTATTTTCCTGAATGGATTCTTTCGTTGATGCCACACCAACTGCTTCTCACAGGTTTCTCGCTTATTGAAGCAGTGCTTGCAATATGGATTCTCTCAGGGAAAACTCCTCGTTATGCAGGGGGTATTGCTACCTTGTTGTTGCTAGGAATCGTGGTATTTAATAGCGCACAGTTTGATATTTTATTTCGTGATGTGGGCCTCGCGTTATGCGGTCTTTCCTACGCGCTTAGCCGGCAAAAAAATTCGAGCCGTTTATAAGTGTTCATTTTTTTATTTCACCCATGCATTTAAAATTATTTTTTCATACCATTGGCTTGTTTGTTGGCGGACAGCTTTTAGCGCTGGTGGTTTCCCAACAACTTAAAAGTATCGCACCGCTCGGGGAGTTAACAACATCCCGAGGAGTTTTTGATATTCTTTCATTTTTGATGCTTTTTTTTGCCGCCACTCTTTTTTTAGTTGTTCTTTTTCAGCTACATAAGGGACGCTTGGTCTATCGATCAGTATTTATTGTTCTCACATTCTTGGGACTTTTTAAGTTGTTTGAACTCGTGTTTCCTTCTTCACTGAGTGCATTGGTTGCAGGCGTGTTTATTTTAGCGCTCTATATTGTTCCAACCGTATGGGCACATAACTTGATTGTTCTCCTTGCCTCATCGGGTATTGGCCCCTTGTTTGGCATGCAGCTACGATGGGATTTTGCGGCAGCAGTGCTCGTTGTTCTTTCAATATATGATGTTGTCGCGGTATATGTGACAAAACATATGGTAGAGCTTTCCCATGCCATGATTAAGCATCAGGCAAGCTTTGCCCTGCTCGTGCCAGAAAGGATGAGGCAATTTTCTACGTCGCTTTTTGAGGTGAAGCCCGGAAGTGGGTTTTTAATTTTTGGCGGCGGAGATGTAATTATGCCTATGATTTTTTTGGTAAGCGTTTTCATGGCATCAAGCACTTTCGCTTTTTGGGCGCTCGGCGGCATGGTGTTAGGAATTTTGTTAAACCATCTTTTACTTGTTCATTATCGTCACCCATTGCCCGCATTGCCGCTTATTGCCTTGGGTGCGTTTATCGGAATTGCAGGAGGATTTTTAGCAGTATTTGCAAAAACATTTTTTATATGAGAATGAGATTTATATTATTTATATCTTGTCTAGCGCTCATTTTTTCAACAAGCGGTTTTTCATGCACCTTATTTAAAAATAAGGAAGCGCAGCGAGAAACGCAAAAACAAATCATATTGAACTATTGGCGTGTATTTGATGAGCCCGATGCGGTGAACGGGGTTATTGCCGAGTATCAGAAAGTCCATCCGAATGTTTCTATTATGGTTCGCAAGCTCACCTTTGAGGAATATGAGCAAAAATTAGTAGATGCATTCGCGGAAGACAAGGGGCCTGATTTATTTTCAATCCATAATACGTGGGTTGATAAATATCGCACGAAAATTTTACCTATGCCAAAAAAATTGCGTGTGGGGTTTTTAGTGGAAAAAGGTGCGATTAAAAAAATCGTAGTGCCTGAAATTGTTGAGCTTGATTCCTATACGCCAAAAGATATACGCAATGTATTTGTGCCTGCAGTTGCGGAAGATGTATTACGTGTTGAGGCAAATGAAGAAAAGATTTTTGGCGTGCCATTTTCTGTTGACGCATTATCCATGTTTTATAACCCCGATTTGTTTAATAGCGCAAGCGTTGCCGATGCGCCAAAGGATTGGATTACCGAATTTCCAGATGCGGTAAAAAAACTTACGATTATTAATCCCGAAACTGAAGAACTGTTGCAGGCAGGCGCGGCGTTTGGTTCTGCAACAAATGTGCAGCGAGCTCCTGATATTATCGCAAGTCTTATGATGCAGCGGGGTGCGCGTATGGCAGAAGGGGGAAGTGTAAAGCTTGATGAAATGCCACCCAACGTAAAAGACCAGTCAATTCTTCCGAGCCTCGACGCACTGCGATACTATACGGATTTTGCATTTAATCAAAGTGCGCTACGGACATGGGACGAGTCCTACCCTGATAGTTTTGAGGCGTTTTCTCAAGGGCGGGCGGCGATATTTTTTGGGTATTCCTATCATGCCGCACAGCTGCGCAATAGATTTCCGCAACTGAAATTTCGCGTGGCGCCCTTGCCGCAGATCAATAGTACGCGGCCGGTGACCACGGCAAATTATTGGATTGAAACGGTTTCCAAAAAATCACCAAACAGTGAGTATGCGTGGGACTTTTTAAAATTTGCAGCAACGGGAGGAAATGAGATTACAAGTTCAGATGGGAAAAAAACATTCGTACATCATGTGCAATCGTATCTTACACGAAGCGAAAAGCCAACCGCGCTTCGTTCATTGATACAGACTCAAAAACAAAATGAGAATTTGAATCCCTTCGTATCTCAGCTTCTTTTTGCAAAAAACTGGTATCATGGAAAGAGTCCTCAAGTAATGGAAAAAGCACTACAAGACATGATTACGGAAGGATTAACGGTAAAAGGGGGACCGGAAGAATTGGGGCGGCTCTCAGGAATTATTGGGCGGACCAAGCAAATTATTCAGGCGGAATACTAAGTACGAATTACGAATTATGAATCAAGAATCAGGAATTAAAAAAACCATAAAATTCAGGTTTAGGATTAGTACACTACTTGTTGCACTTATATTTTGTTACGTAATAGTAGTTCCGGTTGGTTTTAATGTTGTTGGTGATGGGTTTGTTGGTATTGAGAATGTGTACGCAGTTGTTGGTGATGACGGCGTTGTGTATGAAGTGGATACTGATCCCACAAATCCTGAGGGAGCACGTATCTTGCCCCAATGCGGCGGGGAAGATACTATTGGGAGTGAGCGATATGATTTAAATTCATTTTTATGGCTTTTGATACTTATATTACGATGGATTTTTAGTATTACTGGAAGTTTGGCGGTGTTGATGTTCGTGTATGGCGGATATATGTGGCTTTTATCAGTAGGTGAAGAACAACGGGTGAAAGAAGGACGTACAACCATGATCAACGCAGTTATTGGCGTAGGAATTATTTTAGGAAGTTGGCTTGGGGTAAATGTTATTATCGCCACCCTAACAGGTGCGCCACAGGGAGTAAATAGTGTTACTTGGAATAGTGTGGGTGCGCACTGCAAAGGAATAACAGAACCCATTAAATTTGTTAAAAAACCCCCTCCAGTGGCGCCGCCGGCAGCACCTTCAGGTGGAACGCCACCGCCAGGTACTACACCATCCCCGTCACCGAGTCCGGCACCAACCCCACCAGTACCAAAAAAATGTTATGAATCAGGAGCGCCCCCATGTCCAACAGATAAAATATGCGATACAGTTTCAACAAGTACTACATATGGTCAATGTATTGATATTCCAACAGTACAAGTAGACTGTGATCCGCCATGTACTGGAGGAAAAATATGTAATAAAAGAACAAAAAAGTGTGAAACAACACCGACAGGCGAATGTTGTTATACTATTCTTGTTGAAGATGATTGCGTAGATTTTAATCGTCCGCCAGACATGACGGCAGCATATCTTAGGTCATCAACAAAAAATCTTTGTATTGATCAAAACTTAACTAATTTTACAACAAGACCGGATATTTTTGGAAAAGAGAACGATGAATGTCCCGGTATGAGTTGGATTAAGGGAATAAAAAGAAAAATAATAAATAGAAATTTTTGTGAACATAAAAGCTGTAATGCTATGAATACGTTTAATGGTACCTGGACATGTAAATAATTTTTTATGAAACAAATAATCATTATTTCTTTAATACTGGTTACTGGTTACTGGTTACTGGTTACCCTGAACCCTACCCCGGTATTTGCCGCAAGGTCACAGGATAATGTATGCACAAAGATTGGCGGGACATGGGATACTACTAAAAAAAAGTGTGCAATTAATAATCCCTTGGGTGCCGGTGTAACTGCGCAGGGAGCAATCGGTATTGTGATTAAGGGACTATTGGGAATTGTAGGGGTGGTTGCGTTGGTGTTTTTTGTATATGGAGGATTTATGTGGCTTACGGCTGCCGGGGATGATAAAAAGTACAAGGCAGGGTGGGATATTATGACATGGGCTACATTAGGATTAGTGCTAATTTTTGGCAGTACCGCAATCGTTTCGTTTATTTTAAAGATCGCCGGAGTTGATTAATAGACACCTAGGCGCTAGGAAATATAGTATGAGTTCAAAATTAAAAAAACTACTAACTAATAACTACCAACTACCAACTAGTATTGTGAGTTTTGTATTTCTCTTACTACTGTCTACTGCCTCCCCGGTATTTGCAGATTTACCCAATCCACTTAATCCATCCGATCCATCTAAGATGGTACCCATCGCAACTATTATAGGGCGGGTAGTAAAAGGAGCATTTGGCTTAGCAGGTTCCGTTGCCCTACTTATATTTATATGGGGCGGGTTTTTGTGGATTTCTGCGCGTGGGGATGAAAAGCAGGTAAAACAAGGATGGGATACGGTTACGTGGGGCGCGCTTGGCATCATGGTTATATTTGGAAGTTATATTATTGCCGAGCAGCTACTTAAAATATTTGGAATTCAATAGTTTTCCCCTTCACCTCTTGTAATAATCATATATACTAAGTATCATTAATACATAAGCACTTTAATACATAAATAAAAAAGAAATTATGAAAATAGTTAGATCACTAGCTCTTGGAGCCATGTCGTTATTTTTTGCATTCGGCTTGATGCTTGCGCCTGTGGCGTATGGTGCGGCCACAGAACCAGTAGAAGATTTAACTGGTGCCGGAGCTGTCGTAAATGGTGCAGAAGCGTTTACAGGTGTAGGTTCACTTCCAGGTAAATTTAAAACTGACCCACGGGAAATTGCAAAGAAAATTATTAATTTTGTCTCGGGATTTTTGGGTATTATTGCCGTGGTACTTGTCTTGGTTGCAGGATTCATGTGGATGACCGCAGGTGGTGAAGATAAAAAAGTGGAGGAAGCAAAAAAGCTTTTGTTTAATGCAGTTATCGGCTTGATTCTTATTTTGGCGACATGGTCTATCGCATACTTTGTGGTTGACCAGTTAGGCAAACTTATTCGCGGTGGTTGATATATTACCATGAAGATTTTTTTCCATGCATGTAAACACATTGCTATAACAGTGGGAAGCATCCTTTTAGGGTGCTTTCCTTATGTTACTAATGCCTTAACCAAAGAAGAAACTGGCTTGCCGGACACAATAAAGGCTGCTGAGCTTCAATCAAAAGATTTGGCAACATTTGTGGGTGGTGCGCTTGGGGTAGTACTTGGAATTATTGGGGTCCTATTTCTTGTTATGCTGGTGTATGGCGGGGTTTTGTGGATGATTGGCGGAGATGATGAAAAAAAAGTAACAAAGGCACGGGAATTAATTTTATACTCGGTACTTGGTTTAATTGTTATTGTATCGGCAGGCGCTATTACGAAATTTATTATCGTAGATTCTTTGCTTGGCATATAGAAGTTATAAAGTTATAAAGTTCATCAAGTTATAAAGTCTATGAAGGTAAAAATATCAATCCTCTTATTACTGGTTACTGGTTACTGGTTACTGGTTACTATTCAGCCTGTGTTTGCAGCCAATCCTACAGGCATAGTAAGTCCTGGGCTTAGTACAAATATTAAGGAAAATATAAACAGCGCAGCGATTTCTTTTTCTCAAAAGGATATTACAGCCGTGATTGGAATTATTATTAATGCAGTGCTTGGGATTATTGGCGTTATATTTCTTATTTTGCTTGTGTACGCCGGATTTCGGTGGTTATTGGCTAAGGGTGAGGATGCGGAAATTAAAAAAGCCCGAGGACTTATCGAGCATTCTATTATTGGGCTCGTGATTATTGTGGGTTGTTTTGTGATTGTGAGGTTTGTACTGAGCGCCCTCCAGAAGGTATTTTAAAATTATGGATCAAAAAGATAAAAATATATTAAGTCATCCACATGCACTACGTGCGAGCCAACTAGTGGCGCGAAGCGTGGTGGTAGGTGGGCTTGCTACCATGGCGCTTTCATTAGGGTTTGGATGGTTTGCAGTATCGGCTGCGCCAGTAAATTTACGCGCAAATACAGATAATGTAGCGACGAATGCAATAGGAAATGCGAATGTAAAAAGCCTCGGGACCGTTGCGGGAACCATTATCCAGGCAGTGTTAGGAGTACTGGGTATTGTCTTTGTTATTTTAATTACCTATGCCGGATTTCGATGGATGACCGCACAGGGAGACACCAAGGATATTGATGCGGCACGTTCCATTTTATACCACTCAATCATCGGTCTTATTATCGTGGTTACTGCCAACGCGTTAACGTACTGGATTTTAAAAAAATTAGCGGAAAGCGTGGAGGGAAGACTATGACACAATTAAAAATTAAAAATTATAAATTAAAAAATAAAATAATTGCGGGATTTTTTTTGGCAGTAGCATTTATGGCTCCCGCCCAGATTGTGTATGGAGATAATGAAGTGGTAAATTCAGTCGTTGGGCCGACAACGGAAACAAATAATGCAATCAAAATACAATATCCGACCGCAGACAAAATTAAACACCCGGCAGTAATTGCAAAAAATATCATTTATGTGATAGATGGTATCTTAGGAATTATTATGGTCATTTTACTTACGTATGGAGGATTTATTTGGATGACGGCAGCTGGGGACTCAAAAAAAACAGACAAGGCGCGAGACCTTATGCAACAGTCAATCGTTGGGTTAATTATTATTATTGCTACATGGGCGCTTGCGTGGTTTATTATTGAAAAAATTGGCGAAGCAGTATTTGGTGGCTCGACAACATAAAATTAAAGGGTCTCCTAAAATATCTCTTCAAAGCGAATTAGTGGAACGATAGGTACAAATGACGAAATGGAGCGAGAGGGATGGCCGCATAGCGAAGAGCGGTTGCGAAGGGGCCCCGAGTGCAATGAGATCATTTGTCTATCGTGGAACGGCTAGCGTGAAGAGATGTTTTAGGAGACCCTTTTAATAAAACGTGTTTATTGAACACGTTTTTTATATATTAGTGCGTCATTATCTTCGTATACTTTTTGAAAACCCGAAGAATTATTGAGAGATGAAATTAATTTTTTGTTTGAGGTATTTACAAAAATCACCTCAGTTTGAAATGAGTCAAAGAATTTTGTATGGATGGTCGATGGCACGAGGCCTTCCATAATCAAGTGATAATCCCACAGCATGTTGGTGTCTTTGATACCAAGAAAATTTGGATGTAGGCCGCTAATGTATCTATTGTGTTGGTTGTAATAAAAAAGCATGGGAAAATCGTCCCACCGATCATGAAAAATAATTGAATTTTTTGGAGTGTTTTTGACAAGCCATGCATTGGCAGTTTTAAATCTCGAAAAAGGAATTCCTTTTCCCGGGGTATAGAGTGCAATGATATTGGCGCCGATAATACAAGGAATAAAAAGAATAAGAAGAATAATGAGTGTTGAATTTTTTTGTTTTGAAAAACGAATATTTTGTAAAAGGATTAAAAGCCATTTTACGGGAGAATGTTTTGCGACAAGGGGGATAAGTAGTGAGCCTGAAAAAAGCAATGAAAGCGGGATAAAATATTCCGTATGCCGTATTGCTTTAAAACTTAATAAAAGAAAAATGCATGAAGAAAACCACAAAAAATATTGATACCATCGCGACAAGGGGGAGGAGTTTTTTAGAAACCATGAATCCGATGATGGAATAAAAAGCGCAACGCTTGCGAGGATAAAAAGGATAAGCGAAATGGCTAAACGTGGAATGATTGCAAAACCAAATGAAGACCATTCGTTTACCGCTGTTGCTGCTGTGGTAGGCTCAAGAAAACCAATAAGGCCGATTTGAATCCAGTAAAATCCTAAGTTTGATGGAAAGGACGGGTGGATACTAAGCCCCGCTATAACCCCAAGGCCCGAAATCCACACAAGATGCCATGCGGATGGGTAAAATATTTTTTTTGCCGTAGTAATACTTTGTGATAAACTCGCGCACGTAGTTACTATAAGTGCGATCGGCCATGCGGCATACGCCCATACATACAAAAATGAGAGGAGAAAAATAAGCGGGCGCCGCATCGAATAGAGCGCCCATAAAAATAGTATAAGAAGTATAAGAGAAAATACCGGCACTTTTGCTAAATTAAGGCGAAACGCAAAAAGCGAGTGAGAAAGAAGTAGAAAAAGCCACACAGTAGTCCATGAGGAAAGATGGGGTGAGCGCAGACCACTCAGAAGTTTTTTAAGAAATAAAAAAAAGAGCATGCAAAAAAGCGATGTGAACAAAAGAGTGGCAAGAGAAATTCCGACAAGCGGATCAAGGACGGTGACAAACGGAATAAGGATAATATGATAGAGAAGGTGATGGTCGGCAAAGGTATCTGAAAGGGTGGTAAAGGGGAGCCAGGGAAATTGGGTAACAGGCCCAACTAGCATAAGCGTTGAGATTCGCGCGTGATAAAATGAATCAGGGTCTTGAAATGAATTTTTTATGTGGAGTGGCGTAAAGGCAATAAAAACAACTCCGAAAATCAAGAGGCATTGAACGACAGTATATCCAAAAAGTTTTTTGATTTTTATTTGAATCATATGAGGGTAGTGTAGTAGTTCTCTTGATATTTGTCGATATTTAAGGCATACTTTAAAAGCTAAAAGAGTTATTTTCTATGAAATCAATTTCAGACAAAGAAAAAGAAAGCCTTGTCTTTTGGGAGGAACACAACATTTTTCAGCGATCGGTACAAGAGCGACCCGAGGATTGCTTATTTACCTTTTATGATGGGCCGCCTTTTGCGACCGGCTTACCGCATTACGGGCATATTATCGCATCACTCATGAAAGATGTGGTGCCTCGGTATTGGACTATGAAAGGATATCGGGTGAACCGCGTGTGGGGGTGGGATTGTCATGGGCTTCCCATTGAAAATATTATTGAAGGTAAATTAAACTTAAAGACAAAAAAAGATATTGAAAGCTACGGTGTCGTTAATTTTAATGAGCAGTGCCGCGCTACGGTTTTAGAATACGCGCACGAGTGGAAAAAAACGGTGCGCCGTATGGGGCGCTGGGTTGATATGGAGCATGCGTATATGACCATGGACCCACCCTATATGGAAAGTGTGTGGTGGGTGTTTAGTGAGCTTTGGAAAAAGGGCTTGATTGAGGAGGGCAAAAAAGCGATGCATGTGTGCCCTCGGTGTGTCACAACACTTTCAAACTTTGAAGTTACTCTGGGGTATAAAGAGGTTGTCGATATTTCGGCAACGGTAAAATTTAAGCTCACAAATGCAAAAGAAAAGATCGGATATGAGAATATCTCAATTCTTGCATGGACCACAACTCCCTGGACACTTCCTGGAAATGTATTACTTGCAGCTGGGCACGATGTTGTATATGTTGTTATGCAACATGAGCAAACAGGAGAACATGTCATTATTGCCAAGAGTCGTCTTGAAGAATATCAAGAACAGCTCACTGGATATGTGCAATGTGGCGAAGTACTTAAAAGTAAGGATCTCGTTGGGCTTACCTATGAACCGCTTTTTCCTTATTTTAAAAATAACCAAAATTCATTTCGCGTGGTGGAGGCAGATTTTGTAAATACCGAAGAGGGAACCGGTATTGTGCATATTGCACCCGCCTTTGGTGAAGATGACTATCAGCTTGGAATTCGAGAACATATTCCATTTATTCAGCATGTGAGTATGGATGGGAAGTTTATCCAGGAAGTAACGGATTTCTTAGATCTTGAGGTGAAGCCAAAAGAGGATCCTTCAAAAACAGATATTGAGATCATTAAATATCTTGCACATGCCAAAAAACTGTTTTCAAAAAAGAAGTACACCCATAGTTATCCGCACTGTTGGCGCTGTGATACGCCGCTTATCAACTATGCAACTTCAAGTTGGTTTGTAAAAGTAACGAACCTCAAAGAGCAGCTCCTCAAAAATAATGCACAGACTTCGTGGATTCCTGAGCACATGAAAGAAGGGCGTTTTGGTAAGTGGCTTGAGTCTGCGCGCGATTGGGCGATTTCCCGTTCGCGGTATTGGGGTACGCCTTTACCTATTTGGAAAAGCGAGGATGGAGACGTGCACTGTATCGGAAGTATTGCAGAACTTGAAACATTGAGTGGCCAAAAAGTTACTGACTTACACAAACATATTATTGATTCGATATCGTTTGAAAAAAATGGAAAAGTGTACCGCCACATTCCTGAAGTGCTTGATTGTTGGTTTGAGTCAGGGTCCATGCCGTATGCACAACACCATTATCCATTTGAACATAAAGAACAATTTGAACAAGGATACCCCGCGCAATTTATTGCCGAAGGCCAAGACCAGACACGCGGATGGTTTTATACTCTTCACGTGCTTGCAACGGCACTTACCAGTGGAGTCAACCCTTCAATACAAACGGCCAAGGGATCTGTCCCCGCATTTTTAAATGTCATTGTGAATGGTATTGTATTGGCTGAAGATGGAAAGAAGATGGCAAAACGCCTTAAAAATTATCCTGATCCATTAGAAGTTATTGAAACGTATGGCGCAGATGCGATGCGGTATTATTTAGTTACTTCGCCTGCGATGTATGCAGAAAATTTAAACTTTAGCGAGCAGGGCGTGCGTGAGTGTTATAACAAAATAGTAAATACTCTTGAAAACACACTCGCATTTTATCAGTTATTTGGAAGGTATACCGGAGAAGAAAAACAGTCCACCCATATTCTCGATAGTTGGATTGTGTCAAAACTCCATCGACTTGCAAAAGTAATAACCGAAGAGATGGATGCGTATCGGCTTAGCCAGGCATCTCGACCTCTTATTGATTTTATGGCCGACCTTTCCCAGTGGTATATTCGAAGATCACGAGAGCGTTTTAAAAGTGAAGACAGCAGTGTGCAAAATGAGGCACATGCGACATTACATGCAGTACTTTCAATGCTTTCCAAACTCATCGCGCCCTTTATGCCGTTTTGTGCGGAGCGCATTCATACAAGCGTTGGCGGTAAGGAGCTATCGGTGCATTTGGAATTATGGCCGCAGTATCAAGAATCATCACTAAATGAAAAGATTGAACGGTCAATGGATGTGGTAAAAAAAATTGTTGAGCTTGGGCACTCTTTGCGTGCGGAACATAAAGTTAAAGTTCGCCAGCCCTTGGCGGAATTTCATTGCAACCAAGAGTTAGAAGAACACTACCTTGAAATTATTGCAGATGAGTTAAATGTGAAGCGAGTTATTTCATGCAGTTCTATTGCGCATGATAAGGAATGGAAAGAAAAAAAAGATGGAACACTCGAAGTGCATCTCAATCTTTTAATAGACAAGGAATTGAAAGAAGAAGGAACTATCAGAGAATTAACACGGTTTATTAATACGAAGCGTAAAGAATTAGGGTTTACCATTTCTGATACCGTTTTATTAACTTACATCACGGATGCAGAAGAACTAAAAATGAGTATTACAAATCAGCAACAGCTGTTAATGCGAGGAATTTTGGCGGATAGTATTTGTGAGGGGAGTATTGATGATATGGATGAATTATCAATAGATGGCGCGACAATAAAAATTGCAATTAAAAAAGTTTAAAGTATGGTTTCTTATCTTGAAGGGACAATTATTGAAAAAGATTCTTCATCGGTAATTGTATTAACGAATGGTGTTGGCTATCGGGTCTTTATTTCAAACTCTTTAGCGCAAAAGTATTCTAAGGGTGCCCCTTGTTCTTTCTATACGCACTATGTGGTGCGTGAAACAAGTGCAGAGCTCTTCGGGTTTGCCTCATTTGAAGAATTGGTTTTTTTTGAAAAACTCATAAGTGTATCCGGGGTGGGTCCGAAGACCGCACTTTCGCTTTTTGGTGCAAGTTCACTCGAAAAATTAAAAGGTGCGATTGTGCGTGGAGATGCTGGTCTTTTTAAGGCAGTATCGGGAGTAGGCCCCAAAACTGCCGAACGAATTGTTATTGAGCTTCGTGATAAAATAGGTAAGGAAGAATATGTATCCGATTCGCCGGGCGATCAGGATATTACAGATGCATTAATAGCACTCGGATATTCAAATCAGGATGCGGTAAGCGCATTAAAAAAGGTTGATACTACCATTGATAACGAACAAGAACGTCTGAAAGCGGCATTAAAAATGCTCGGAAATAGAAAATAAATAAAATTAATCTGTGGTCGCTCGCGGTAGGGGTATATCACTCTTCTCAAAGACGGAGTTGATTTTCCCTGCCGAAAATCCCTCCTTATGTCTCAGGCCGCAACTCCGCCAATGGCGGAGACCATGCTTGCGGCCCTCCGACATACTTCTCAAAGAGTAATATACCCCCTGTCGCGATAAACTCGTTTAGTACCCGCTATTAATTTTGGAACGGCTAGCGTGAAGAAATATTACTAGCCGTGCCCTGTTAAAATAGCTCATATGGAAGAAAAAGAAATAACTAAAGATGAGTGGAATGCGTTTGTTGCAGCACAGGAGCACGGTTCTTTTTTGCAAAGTTTTGAGTGGGGTGAATTTCAAAAAAAACTTGGATTTAAAAGTAGGTTTTATTGTATTCGTGATGCGGAAAAAAATATACAAGCAGCCGCACGCATTGTAGTACTGCCAATGAGTGGGGGGAGTACCTACTGGTATTGTCCCCAAGGTTTTGTTGGAAGCGATAGCGAAGCGCTCACAAAGTTATGGCTTAGTATAGAAAGTGAAGCGCAAAAAAGTAATATTACTTTTGTCCGTTACGATCATCACTTCCCGGCCCAGTACCCAGTATTTAATAAAAGCATACAAACACACGATGCTTACCCGCGCTGCACTCGTGTTCTTGATTGTTCAATTGGTAAAGAAGAGTTGTTTAAGAATTTTCATGAAAAAACACGCTATAATATTCGTCTCGCATTAAAAAGGGGGATTACACTAAGGCAGTTTAGCAAACATGACAGCGAGGAAGTAAAAAAGGAATACTATTCGGTATTGGAGCAAACCGGTAAACGACATGCTATACGGGCATACCCTAAACATCATTTTGACGCGTTATTGCACGTGCCTTGTGTGAAGTGGTATGGTGCACTCAAGGGTAAAAAAATCATTGCCGTACAAGTGGTAGTTTTTTTTGGAGATACGGCTACCTATCTTCACGGAGGTAGTTTGTATGAGTATCGATCAGATATGGCTGCGTATGCTTTGCAGTGGAATGTAATACAAGATGCGTGTGTATCGGGGTATCGTTACTATGACTTATGGGGGATTGCTTTGTCACAAGATGTTCACCACCCTCTTAAAAACGTAAGTCGTTTTAAAGAGGGGTTCGGTGGTACTGTTTTTTGTGGCAAGGGAACTTTTGACGTTATTGGTAGACCATGGTTGTATAAGACGTACCAAGTGTTAAGGTTCCTTCGCAGAAGTATCGGCAGATCATTATAGGTTTATAGGTATGCACCCGTAGTTCAATGGATAGAATATCTCCCTCCGAAGGAGGTGATGCAGGTTCGATTCCTGCCGGGTGCAGTAAAAAAGCTGAGAAATGCACTGTATAAAAAAAGTATTCAGTAAAAACATTATATTTATAATAAAAAACGTAGTTCACGATATTATAACAAAATACGAGTATCATTTAGTGATCCATGATAATCTCATAAATATAATGTAAAAAACGACAAAAAATCTCATGTAATTTCATGAAAATTTTGTAAATACGAGCATTCTGCTGTGGAAAACTTGTGTATAATGGGTACTAAACTGTTGAAACATTTAATGAACCAATACTAGTTTTTCCTTTCATTTACGTATTTGTATCAGTATTATAAGGAAAATTTGTATTTACCCCTTCATGCTTGACAGGATCTTTTTGGGTGCTACACTTAGAAAACTGCTTTAATCTCAACGTTTTCTCGTATTAAATCGAAAGAGAACATGGCAATTTACTAAACAAATGAGATTTGGAATCACCAAAACGCTTACTTTGGTGTTTATTTTTTTTAAAAATTCGAAGCTATCTACAATTTGCGTATCACCAAATACTCCACGGGAGCTCATCAGTAGCTCCGGTGTTAAAAAAGATTTTTCTTTATAAGGTTAATTGCGAAAGATTTTATGAAAGAGTCCCGAACTGCGCGCCAATTTTTTACAAAAGAACACAAGGTTATTCCTCTCCCTGACTTAATTGAAGTTCAAAAGAATTCTTTTGCTTCATTTCTTGAATCAGGGTTACGTGGACTCCTTGAGGAAATTTCTCCTATCAAAGATTTTACGGGCCGAGATTTAGAGTTGTCATTTATTGATTATTACCTTGACGATCCAAAATTTGACGAGAAGACGAGTTTGGCAAAAAATTTAACATTTGAAAGCGCACTGTGGGTAAAGACACGATTGGTAAACAGACGAAGTGGCGATCAAAAAGATCAAGACATTTATTTGGGAGATCTTCCCTTAATGACCGACCGAGGAACTTTTATCGTGAATGGTGTTGAGCGCGTAGTCGTTTCACAACTCATTCGTTCCTCGGGTGTTTTTTTTACCTCAGAATTTAAACGCGGTTCAGACCGCAGAGTCTATGGTGCAAAAATTATTCCAAACCGTGGTGCGTGGTTGGAATTTGAAACGGATGAGCAGGGATGTATTTGGGTAAAGATTGATCGAAAACGAAAAATTCCCGCCACCACATTGCTTCGTGCATTTGGATATCATACAGACGAAGAACTTTTAGGTCTTTTCAAGGATGTTGATACCAATGAGGATACTGCATATATTCAAACAACACTTGATCGCGACCCAACACATGATGAAGCAGCGGCATTAGTTGAAGTATATAAACGCATACGTCCCGGAGATTTGGCAACGTCTGATAATGCGCGGTCATTGATTCATGACATGTTTTTTCGTTTCGATCGCTATGATTTGGGGCCGGTAGGACGCCATAAATTAAATATTCGTTGTAATCTTTCCGTGTCTTCAAAAACAAAAGAAGGCCGCGTACTCCAGCCTTCCGATGTTGTTGCTATTTTGAAAGAAATTATTTTATACAATATCTCACAGCAAGAAGCAGATGATATTGACCATCTTGGAAACCGCCGTATTCGCGCGGTTGGAGAATTGATTTTAAATAAATTCCGTATCGGATTGGTTCGCATGGAGCGTATTGTGAAGGATCGTATGAGTACGCTTGATGTAGAAAGCATGACTCCCACAAAACTGATCAATGCACGTCCTGTCATGATGGTTGTGAAAGAGTTTTTTATGTCCTCACAGCTTTCACAATTCATGGATCAAATTAATCCACTTTCAGAACTTGAACACAAGCGCAGAGTTTCAGCACTTGGGCCGGGAGGTTTGAGTAGAGAACGTGCTGGGTTTGAGGTACGTGATGTGCACCCAACTCACTATGGCCGTATCTGTCCTATTGCAACACCAGAAGGTCCCAATATCGGACTGGTCGGGCATCTTTCCTGTTATGCTCGCTTGAATGAGTTTGGATTTATGGAAACACCATTTCGTGTTATAGAGCGAGAGGTAGAAGTTTCAAAAAAAGCGATTGGACATATCGTGCGGGGTGAACTTAAAGATCCGCAAAGCGGAGCAGTTCTTGCAAATCACGGAGACGTTATCACCGAACAGCTTCTTAAAAAAATTAGCGAACACAAAACAATTGACCGCATTTTCGTAAAGCCTCGCGTAACGCAAGATGTAGTTTACCTGGATGCATTTACTGAAGAGCGTCACATTACAACTGCTGCAACCATACCCCTTGATGAGGATGGATATTTTTTGGTTGAAAAAGTTCCTGCGCGTAGATATGGACAGCCGGCTATTAATCATGTCGATACACTTGATTACATGGATGTTGCCCCAAACCAAATTATCAGTGTTTCCACATCACTTATTCCATTTTTGGAACATGATGATGCTGCACGTGCATTGATGGGATCAAATATGCAACGCCAAGCAGTCCCCCTTGTTGCACCACAAGCACCTATCGTAGGAACAGGTGTGGAAGCTCGTGCAGCGTACGACTCTGGTCGCATGATTACAAGTCCCGAAGATGGCACCGTCATTGGTGTTGAGGGTGACCAGATTTCAGTACAGGCAGCGGATAATGAAATTCATACACTTACTCTCTCTAAATTTTTACGTTCAAACGCATCAACATGTATTAATCAAAAAGTAATTGTAAATAAGGGTGACGTCGTGAAGAAGGGAGAAGTATTAGCTGATGGAGCCGCAACGCAAAAGGGTGATTTGGCACTTGGTCAAAATGTTGTCGTAGCATTTATGTCATGGGAATTGGGAAATTACGAAGATGCTATTTTGCTTTCTGAGCGACTTGTCCATGATGACCGTTTCACCTCAATTCATATTGAGCACTACCCAATTGCAATTCGTGATACCAAGCTCGGTCCAGAAATTATTACGCGCGATATTCCAAATGTAAGTGAAGAGAAGCTTAAAAATCTTGATGACGATGGTATTATTTGTATTGGTGCAGAAGTATCATCGGGCGATATCTTGGTAGGTAAAATTACCCCCAAAGGGGAGACAGAACTTTCTCCTGAAGAAAAATTACTCCGCGCAATTTTCGGCGAAAAAGCAAAAGACATTCGCGATTCCTCGCTGTATTTAGAACATGGCGAACACGGCAAGATTATTGATGTAAAGATTTTTTCTCGTGAACAAGGAGATAAACTTCCCAATGGCGTGATCAAGTTAGTACAGGTGACTGTTGCGCATTTACGAAAAATTCAAGTTGGCGACAAAATGGCCGGGCGTCATGGAAATAAGGGTGTTATTTCTCGCGTGGTTGCTATGGAAGATATGCCATTTCTTCCAGATGGAACACCTGTTGATGTTATCCTAAGTCCTTTGGGTGTTATTTCCCGTATGAACCTCGGGCAATTACTCGAAACACATATTGGAATGGCTGCACGAAAAGTTGGAATGAATGTGGCGTCCCCCTCACTTGATGGAATCCCTGAAGAAATTATCAGAGAATTACTTGAAAAAGCAGGGTTTACGGTTGATGGAAAACATCAGTTGCACGACGGGCGTACGGGCGATGCATTTAGAGAAAAATCTGTGGTGGGGACGATGTATATGATGAAACTGATTCACATGGTTGAAGACAAAATTCATTCACGTTCGATCGGTCCTTACTCATTAATTACACAGCAGCCTCTTGGTGGAAAGGCACAAAGCGGTGGTCAGCGTTTTGGAGAAATGGAAGTGTGGGCTCTCGAGGCATACGGTGCCGCGCACACGCTTCAAGAAATTTTGACGATTAAATCAGATGATGTCACTGGACGCTCAAAAGCGTATGAAGCTATCATTAAGGGTGAGAAAATTAAGAAATTAAATGTTCCAGAAGCATTTAATGTGCTCGTTCGCGAATTAAAAGGGTTAGCACTTGATGTCGAACTTGTGAACGCTAAAGAACCTGATAACGAATAATTTTTATGTTCAACGACCGTAATAAAGAAGAAAATAAAGACACCGTTACTTCATTTCAGGAGTTTAGTGCAATTCGTCTTAAGGTTGCATCGCCTGGTGATATTCATCGGTGGTCGTATGGAGAAGTGACGCGGCCAGAAACAATTAATTACCGCACCCAACGTCCTGAGAAAGACGGGCTTTTTTCTGAACGTATTTTTGGTCCCCAAAAAGACTGGGAGTGTTATTGTGGAAAATATAAAAAAATTCGCTACAAGGGTATCGTGTGTGATAAGTGTGGTGTTGAAGTAACACGTTCAAGTGTTCGTCGCGAACGCATGGGGCATATTGATTTGGCTGCCCCCGTTTCTCATATTTGGTTTTTACGGGGTGTTCCGTCAAAAATTGGGCTCGTATTAGATTTGTCAGTACAAAATCTTGAAAAGGTAATTTATTTTGCAAGTTTTATTATTACTGAAGTGCGAGAAGAATTAAAAAATCAAACCATTGAACAAATTCAAGAAGAGTTGAAACAAAAAAAACGAGAATTGGATACTGAATTTAATCGGCAAGCAAATCAGTTACGCTCAACATTAACACAAGAGGGTGCGAGTGAAGAAAAACAAGAAAAAGAAGTGACAGAACTCCTCAAAGCAAAGGCGGTTGAACTTGCATCATTTGAAGAACGTGCCTCGTTGGCTCAAGAAGAGGTAAAGCAGATTAAGCAGATGAAGATTATTAATGAAAATACCTATCGAGATTTTTCGTTTAAGTATGGTCATTTGTTTGAGGCAGAAATTGGTGCAGAAGCAGTTCATAAACTTCTTGAACGCCTTGATTTACAGGCAGCAGAAAAAGTACTTGCTGAAGAAATAGATGAAGCGCAAGGATTGAAAAAAGAAAAATTATTACGTCGCGCAAAATTATTACGCAGTTTTATTACAAATGGATTACGTCCTGAATGGATGGTTTTAACAACCGTACCGGTTATTCCTCCGGATTTGCGGCCTATGGTAGCACTTGATGGCGGACGGTTTGCAACATCAGACCTGAATGATTTATATCGCCGCGTTATTAATCGAAATAATCGACTCAAACAACTCATTGAATTAAAGGCACCAGAAGTTATTTGTAGAAATGAAAAGCGCATGCTTCAAGAAGCGGTTGACGCACTAATCGATAATTCAGCCAGACACGGAAAAACAGTGATGGCAGCCACGGGGCAAAAGCGCCAACTAAAATCTCTTGCCGACATGTTAAAAGGTAAACGAGGACGATTTAGGCAAAATTTGCTTGGAAAACGTATCGATTATTCCGGACGAAGCGTGATTGTGGTGGGGCCTACTTTAAAACTTCATGAGTGTGGATTGCCAAAAACCATGGCTCTCGATCTTTTTAAACCATTTGTCATTAGCCAGCTTATTAAGCGGGAATATGTATATAATGTACGAAGTGCTTCGCGTTTTATTGAATCCGGAAGAACAGAGGTATGGGATATTTTGGAAGAAATTGTGAAAGATTCCTATGTATTTTTGAATCGCGCACCAACACTCCATCGGTTGGGTATTCAGGCATTCAAACCACTTCTTATTGAAGGAAAGGCGATTCAAATTCATCCTCTCGTGTGTCAGGCATTTAATGCTGATTTTGATGGTGATCAGATGGCGGTGCATGTGCCGCTTTCTCAAGAAGCGCGCGAGGAGGCCGCTACCATCATGCTTTCAAGTAAGAATTTATTGAAGCCCGCAACCGGTGAACCAATTGCAATTCCTCTCCAAGATATTGTATGGGGTGCGTATTATTTAACAAGCATGTCGGATGAAGAGCAGGAGCGGAAAACGGGTGTTAAATATTTTTCTGATGAAGATGAGGCGATTTTAGCATATTCAGTTCGTGTCATTGGATTGCAGGAAAAAATTATTTTGCGTCCTTCTTTGCTTTTACGCGATCGTATTTCAGAAAAGATTTTTGATGAACATGGAAGATTTGAAACCACTTTGGGAAGAATTTTATTTTTACGTATTTTCCCGCCGGAAATTAAATTTCAAAATACCCCGATTGATAAAAAGGGATTACAAGAAATTGTTGCTACCTGTCTTGAACGATGTGGAATGGATCGGACTGCGCAATTGCTTGATAACATTAAAGATCAGTGTGCTCACTATTTAACTCAGTCTGGATGGTCTTTTGGTATGGGTGATGTTCCTATTATTCAGCAAAAATACGAAATCATTAAAGAGGCTGAAATAAGTATTGATGGCGTTGAAGAACAGTTCGGAATGGGACTTTTAACATTTGTTGAACGAAAATCACGCATCATCGAAATTTGGACCGAGACGCGTGAACGTATTGCAAAATTTTCTCGCCAAGCACTCGATAAAAAGAGCTCAGTGTATTCAATTATTGAATCCGGCGCTCGTGGAAACTGGACACAACTTAACCAAATTATTGGTATGAAAGGTTTGGTTGCAAACCCTACCGGTGAAACGATTGAATTGGCAGTAAAAAGTAGTTTTAAAGAAGGTTTGGAGGTGTTGGAATACTTTATCTCAACCCATGGTGCTCGAAAGGGATTGGTGGATACCGCCTTACGTACTTCAAGTGCGGGATATTTAACGCGCCGCCTTGTTGATGTTTCACAAGATGTTGTTGTTCGAGAACATGATTGTGGTGATACTGAAGGATCAAGCGTCACCCAAAAAGAAAGTGAAAGAATTAATTTAAATGTAGTCGATCGTTGTATTGGCCGTATTCTTTTAAAGGATATTACGGATGCGAATGGAACAGTGATTGTAAAAAAGGGCGAACTTTTGCACAAGGATAGTATAAAGCAGTTGAAAGAACTTAATCTTGAATCAATTACCATTCGTTCGGCGCTTGCCTGTAAATCATTGCGAGGTTTGTGTCAGTTATGTTATGGTATTGATCCTGGATATAATGAACTCGTGAAATTAGGAACAGCCGTTGGAATCATTGCTGCACAAAGTTTAGGTGAACCAGGAACTCAGCTTACGATGAGAACATTCCATACCGGAGGTGTTGCTATTGGTGATATTACTCAGGGTATTCCTCGTGTTGAAGAATTGTTTGAGGCGCGTATTCCAAAACAAAAGGCGATTCTTGCAGAAGTTTCAGGTAAAGCAATTGTTTCTACAAAAAAACGAACGCTTGTTGATGGGAAAACAGGGAAAGAAAATACGTATTCTGGTCACTCTCAATGCATCGTTTCAATTGCCTTTACTGATACCGAAAAAGATCTTTACAAATTTACTGCTCGTAAAAAAGTAAGCAAAAAGAAAATTGAAGAAGAGGAAGAAGGAAAGCTTTCAAAAAAGAAAAAAGAAGGTGTGTTAGATGTAAAAGTTGCACAAGACGCCACCGTAGGTGAACAAGAACTTCTTTTTGTTGCAACTGATGGAAGTGAGGTTCGTGCAAAACGGGCAGGTGTGGTGAGTCTTTCAAAGTTTGGCGTAACAGTAGGGGTGCGCGTTGAAAGTGTTCGTGAGTATATTATACCCCCAACTGCCTATTTAGTTATTCAAGATGGACAAGAGGTTCAGGCGGGTGACCCATTAACCGAAGGAAATATTGAGTTACAGGCACTGTATCAGTATAAGGGCCAGGGAGCAACACAGCGTTATATTATTAATGAAATTCAACATATTTATACTTCTCAAGCCCAGCGATTAAATGATAAACATATTGAAATTATTGTGAAACAAATGTTTTCACGCATGTATGTACTAGATGTGGGTGATACAGACTTGTTACCAGGAGAAGTTGTAGAGCTTTCCGAATTTATCGAAGCAAATAATGTTGCAAAAGCAGCTAAAAAGCGAGAGGCGCAAGGAGATCAATTGCTTATGGGTATCACGAAGTCTTCACTTTCAACCAGAAGTTGGCTTTCAGCAGCATCATTTCAAGAAACTGCTCGTGTCCTTATTAATGCAGCCGTTACCGGAAAGGCAGACAATCTAGAAGGATTAAAAGAAAATGTTATTATCGGACGTCTTATTCCGGTAGGAACCGGTTTTGTGCAAAAGAAAAAAGAAGAATAGTTATATTAAAATTTATTGTTACAAAGATACAGGAACGCACCTTTCAAAAAGGTGCGTTTTTGCTATACTTAACAAGTCATAAAGTTTTCAACTTGATAAACTTTGTGACTTGTTAACTTTCAACTTGTTTTTATGTCACGACGTACTGTAAGATCAGGCTCTAAATCCAGAAACTTTGCAAGATCATTTTTTTCTTCGCTATTTGGTACGATACATAATTCGTTTACTCCCCAGATACGAGAAACGCTTACAACCGTATTGCTTCTCGCGGTTAGTTTTTTTTCATTGCTTAGCCTTTTTGGAAGTGGCGGAATCTTAGGTGAGTGGCTTTCGTTAGTACTTCGCATTGGGTTTGGAAAAGCAGCATTTGCATTCCCACTTTTCCTTTTATTTTTTACCGGGATACGGACCGTGAAGGGCGATGACTATTCATGGATGCACCGGTTAGGGTTTACTTTTTTTCTTCTTTCATTTTTTGGGTTTTGGCACATTGCCTATGAGCCCGAGGGAGCATGGAATAGTGCACTTGAAGGAATGGGCGGCGGAGTAGCAGGCGTTATTTTTGGCACCACGCTTCGCGCAGTCACCGGAGTATGGGGGGCGGTGCTATTATTAAGCGCGCTTTGTATTGCGTCGCTTCTCATTACGTTAAATATGTCATTTCGCTCATGCGTAATGTGGATTGTTGAAGAGTTTAAAAAAATAAAAAAACAAAATTATTTGCGTGAAAAAAAGGATACACTTAAAAACACGTATGAAGAAAGTATAACCCCAAAAGAAACACTTCTCGAACAGGTTATTTCTCCCTTTAGATTTTCTAAGAAAAATCTTTCATTTGAGCAAGACCAGACCGGAGAGGCACATTCGCAAGAAGAAGTATCACCTAAACAACACAAATCATCAGCACCACAATCAAATGATGATATTGCGCTTCTCAAGCCTTCAAAAAAAGCAAACACTATTCAACTCTCACTTGATTTATTGCAGACAAATAAATCCGAACCGACGAGCGGTGATATTAAAATGAACAGAATGATCATTGAAAAAACATTTCAAAATTTTGGCATTAATGTTGAAATGGGAGAGGTGCGCGTGGGCCCTACCGTCACCCAATACACCCTTAAGCCGGCTGAGGGAATAAAACTTTCTTCTATTACGGGCCTACATAATGATCTTGCACTTGCGTTGGCAGCGCATCCTATTCGCATAGAAGCGCCTATCCCTGGCAAATCATTAGTGGGTATTGAAGTGCCAAACCAAAAAACAGCGCGCGTATACTTGCGTGATATTTTGGATTCAGAGGAATTTAAAAAGAGAAAAGATGCAGTAACGATTAGTCTTGGAAAAGATGTGGCAGGCGTGAGCCGCATTGCAAGTTTGGCGGCTATGCCACATCTTTTGATTGCGGGTGCAACAGGTTCGGGAAAAACCGTATGCATGAACGGGCTTATTGTGAGTCTATTGTATCAAAATACTCCTGCTGATTTACGGTTTATTATGATTGACCCAAAGCGAGTCGAGCTTTCCTATTATAACGGTATTCCTCACTTACTTACCCCCGTAGTTACGGATGTTAAAAAAACGTTGAATGCGCTTCGATGGGCAATTAAAGAAATGGAGCGGCGGTTTGATATATTAGCTGCGGCTCGCCGAAAAGAAATAGCTTCATTTAACACCTACGCAAAAGAAGATGAGCGGCTTCCTTATATTGTCGTAGTGATTGATGAAATGGCAGATATCATGGTAACATCTGGCGCTGAAGCAGAAAATCTCATTATCCGTCTTGCGCAAATGGCTCGCGCAGTTGGTATTCATTTGGTACTTGCAACACAACGGCCTTCCGTTGATGTCATTACTGGTCTTATTAAGGCAAATATTACTTCGCGCATTGCATTTTCGGTTGCTTCACAAATGGATTCACGTACTATTCTCGATACGCCTGGCGCAGAAAAACTTATTGGGCGTGGGGATATGCTTTTTATTTCTGCTGAACTTTCAAAACCAGTTCGGATCCAGGGAGCCTATATTTCTGATTCAGAAATAGAACGCGTAGTAGATTTTTTGAAAGCAAATGGAGAGCCGCAGTACCAAGAAGAAGTTGTTTCGCGCAGCACCAATTCAAGTGATGGATCAAACGAAGATCTTGAAGAAGACGATGAGCTTATTACCGAAGCAAAGGAAGTGCTATTGCAGGCAGGCAAAGCGTCAGCTTCATTTTTACAGAGGAGACTACGGATTGGATATGCCCGAGCTGCGCGCATTCTTGATATTCTGGAGTCACAAGGTTATATCGGTCCTGCCGATGGGGCGCGCCCTCGAGAGGTATATGCCAATGGGGGTAGTAAGGAAGCGCGTGGGGATAATGTAAATGAAATACAAGAAAACATACCATTTTAAGTGGGTTGAATTCCCTCGGGGATGTATTAAAATAGGAACATCTATGACATCAATGGTGCGAACAAAAGGGTTGGGTGAACGGTTTAAAATAGCACGTCTTGCGCTTGGCTATAGTTTGAGTGATATTAGTGACATACTCTGTATTCAGGCAAAATATCTCCGTGCACTTGAATCAAATCAACTCCTCAGTATTAAGGAGGTTTTTTATCGTGAGCAATATGTAAAGTCGTACGCGACTTTTTTAGGCTTTGAATGGGAGACTATTCGAAATAATGTACAGTTTTTAGAGCAGCAGTCAGAAGACCAAAAACATCTTTCATTACTTAATCCCTCATCGCACTACATAATGCGAAAATGGGAGGTGCGGACCGTTGTCCGAAGTATTGTATTAGCTCTTATTGTGGTTGGTTGTCTTTCGTATTTTGTCATTGCTTCATCACACACATTTAGTCCACCGGAGTTAGCACTTGATGCTCCGCTTGATCAACTTACTACTACCCAAGAAAAACTTATTGTTTCTGGAAAAACACAAAAAGATGCAGCTCTCGTGATGATTAATGGTGCGCGTGTTCCAAAAGATGAGCATGGGAATTTTAAACAAGAAATCATATTAACCTCAGGTCTTAATACGATTCACGTTACGGCTGCAAAACGTTTTTCACATTCAAAAACTGTTACCAGGCAGGTGTTTAGAAAAATTGAGGATCGTTCACTAACCTATTTAAACGAAAATGTATATGGCAAAACAAGATGATACCACGGGATTATCAGTAAAAGAACGATTATCTGCCGTTCGGGAAGCGCTTGACCAGATAAAAGATCGATTTGGTGAAGGATCAATTATGCGGTTGGGAGAGGCAAAAAAAATGAGTGTTGAAGCGGTGACAACTGGCTCTATTAGTTTAGATATTGCCCTGGGTGTTGGGGGGCTTCCGCGCGGACGGGTTGTTGAAATTTATGGATCAGAATCATCAGGAAAAACGACGCTCGCGCAGCACGTAATAGCTGAAATTCAAAAACTAGGTGGGTTGGCCGCATTTATTGATGCGGAACACGCGCTTGACCCAGATTATGCGAGAAAGATTGGAATCAATATCAATGAACTTTTGATATCACAACCAGATAGCGGCGAACAGGCATTGGAAATTGTTGAAACACTCGTGCGATCAAATGCCGTTGATGTCATTGTCATAGACTCGGTTGCAGCGCTCACGCCAAAAGCAGAGCTGGAGGGCGATATGGGTGATGCACATATGGGGTTACAGGCGCGCCTTATGAGTCAGGCATTGCGAAAACTCACCGCTATTATCAGTAAAACGAAAACCATTGTGGTTTTTATTAATCAAACCAGACAGAAAATCGGCGTCTATTTTGGAAACCCAGAAACAACAACCGGGGGCACTGCATTAAAATTTTATTCATCTATTCGTATTGAAATTCGTAAAATGGCACAAATTAAACAGGGCGAACGCATGGTTGGGCATCGAGTGAAAACAAAAATTGTGAAAAATAAAGTAGCGCCGCCATTTAAGATAGCAGAGTTTGATATTATGTATAACGAAGGTATTTCGCGCGCTGGCGATATTCTTGATACCGGCGTTGCCTATCGAGCTATTACGAAGTCTGGAAACTCCTATCTTGTTGGCCAAGAACGTCTAGGTGTAGGCCGTGAACAGGCAAAGGCGTATCTTACCCTCCATCCTGAGCTTATGGAAAAAGTTCGCGCCGAGATTTTAGCAACTATCCAGAGTGATGAAGAACAAGGGCGCGTGCCCGTGCCAGTACCAGTGGCACAGTCGGGTGAAACAGAGGAAGTAAGTTAGAAAGTTAGTTAGTTTGTCAGTAATAAAAAAATGGTTCACATTGAACCATTTTTTATTTGCCACTGCATTTTGCGGGGCCCCGCCATAGGCGGTGATAAATCTTTTTTGTTATACTCTCTCGACGTATTCGAGTGATTCAGTATTAATGCGTATCTGATCACCTTCTTTTACGAACAGGGGAACATTAATCATAAGTCCTGTTTCAAGTGTTACCTGCTTTGTTACATTGCTTGCAGAATCTCCTTTAATGCTTGGCGGTGCAGACGTGACACGTAAATCAAGTTTTGGCGGGAAAAAAATTGAGATAGGGTTTTCATCGAAATACACTATATCTACAAGTGTTCCCTCTTTAAGGAGAAGGGCCTTATCGCCTAGCATTTCAAGAGATAATGAAAACTGATCAAATGTTCCCGTGTCCATAAAATAAACACCTGAAGGATCGCGATATAAAAATTCAGCTTTTCTTTTTTCAAGGTCTGCCTCTTCAAGTCTATCGCCCGGTTTGAAGTTATATTCAAGTACCTTTCCAGAGATAAGGCTTTTCATTTTTGTTTGCATCACGGGCTTACGTTGTTGTTGCCGTGAAAAATTTGCAATCAAAACCTGATACGGCTCGCCATTATACAATAATGTCATGCCAACAGAAATAGAGTTGAGCGATGAAAGGATGGACATAACGAACTATTGAATTACGAAGGGGAGGAGCGCCATAATACGTGCGCGCTTAATGGCGAGAGAAAGTTTTCGTTGGTGAATTGCACAGGAACCAGAACGTTTTCGCGGAGCAATTTTTCCATATGACGATATAAATCTACGCAAAAGTATCGCGTCTTTATAATCAATTTCTTTTTGCGTATGAGTGCAAAAATAACAATTTTTTTTCTTTAAGGGTTGTTGATGTGATGATGGTTTTGGCATAAATTAAAATGGTATTTCTTCAAGCGTTTGTTCCTCACTTGTTGTTTGTGGGATGGGTTGTTTATTAAAATCTTCTCCTCCTCGTGGGCCATCAAGCATAATCATATTTTCTGCAATAACTTCTGTGGTATACCGCTTTGTTCCATCCTGTGCTGTCCAGTCACGTGTTTGAAGGCGTCCTTCAATATAAACTCGCTTTCCTTTTTGTAAATACGAACCGCAAATTTCAGCGAGTTTAGACCAGGCAACAATATTATGGAATTCACTTTTTTCAACTTTATTTCCCGAAGCATCTTTATATGATCTATTTGTTGCAAGGGTAAATGAAGCTACCTGTTGGCCATTTGGTGTTGAGCGTATTTCGGGATTTTTGGTAAGACGCCCGATAATCATGACTTTATTGAGGTCCATAAATTATACAAGTTAAAAGTTATAATGTATAAAGTTTTGAAATTTGATTTTTTTGACTTTATAACTTGATGAACTTTACACTTTATGAGTTAGAGGAGGTTGTCGTGAAGAATTTCATCAAGCCGCTCATCAAGACTTTTTGCTTTCACAGTTTTTTTCTTCTTTTCTTTATCACTTTGTTCTTGAGGCGCTTGCCGTGAGGTTTCTTTCAATTCTTTTTCCTGGACACTTGGCTGCTCTTCAGTCATTTCAACAGCAGGTGCTACTGGAATTTTTTCTTGTTCCTTTTCCTTTTGCTCTTCTCCCTTTTCCTCGGTTAGTAATGGAGAAATAAGTGCCTCAATGTCCTTGCTTCGCATACCTTTTGTCGTTTCTTGTGTTTCCTGGAGCAATACTTTTGGTTTACCAACCGTTTTTCTTCGAACGATGGTGTGACGCAATAAATCCTTAGAAAGCCGCAGTTCACGACTCAAGGACAGCATGCCTTTTCCTTCACAATCAAATTCAGTCAAGATATAGGTCCCATAGACTTGGTGTCGAATGGGGTATGCAAGTTTTTTTCGTTCAAGATTTTGGGTGTAATGGATAGTTCCACCGTGTTTTGTAACTGTATCCTCAAGTGTTTTTATGAGCGTACCGCTCTGAGTATCTGCATATTTTCCATTGAGAATGGCTAAGAGTTCGTAATGATTTACCATATATAAATTCCTCAATCTCGCTTATAAGCTAGATTGATAGCTCGTATGTAATTAATTTTAGAGTTAGATACACCAATTAAAAGCCTTTTAAAAAAGGCTTGCGAAGGTGGTTGCAGTATATCAAAATGCTTTAAAAATGGCAATACCCTGTATATCTGCCCGTATGCAATACTCTATAAAGATGGCAGCTTTTTGAAAGAGGCGATTTCTTGTAGCATCTTTTTTGAAATAACGCCTAAAAGAATAAGAACAACCGTATATACCCCGACTGCCATGCCTAGCTTTCCAATAATGTGTAACGAGGGAAATGCATAGAGAAATAAACCCATAAAGAGAGATGAAAAAAGTATCTTCCCAGCAATTGATAGTGAAGGAATCATTTTTGTTTTCCAGGTAACGATGGAAACTGCAATAATGGTAATAAAAAGTTCTATAGCAACCGTTGTCCATGCAGCACCCCAATAGGAGTAACGGGGAATGGTATAAAAATATACTGCAATTCCCCCGATAGCCGCAATCATTGAGCCGATAAGCATTTTTCGTTGTTGATGTAGAATGGGAATAAGGGTGGTGTACAGTGCTCCGAAAAATATAAAAAAGGCTCCAAAAATAAGTATCATAAGAATGGTTCCTGATTGGAAGAAATCATCTCCGGAGATAAATACCATCACTTCTCGTGCAGTGAAAAGAGTTCCGACAAGCAAGGGAAAAGCAAGAAGACAGATAAAATCAAAAACTTTTTGGTAATAGGTAAAAAATTCTTTTTCGTTGCCAGATGACCAACTTTTTGAAAGGAATGGAAATACGAGACCAATAAAAAGAACCGGGAACCCTATGAGCACTTCCAAGACGCGATAGGCGGCGCTATACAGCCCTACGTTATATGAGGAGGTAAACAATGAAAGAATCACGGTGTCCATTTTAAAGTATAACAACGTAAAAAGCGACGAGAGCGCCAATGGCCAGCATCGAAAAAATGTTTCCTTGATAATTGTCTTATCCCATGCAAAGGCAAGAGGAAAAAATGTTTTTGCGTGAAAAATGAGAATGCAAAGTTGAACACAATTATTTATTACGACAATGATAAAAACACCTAAAAGAGATCCTTGCTTCATAAATAAAATCGGGATGCCGACAATCAGAATGATTTTTGCTGCTAAATCCGCAAGGAAAGGAATTCCCATCGAGAGGCGTATTTGATAAAGAAGAGAGATAAATTGAGAGAGTGAGGAAACAAAAAATGAGATTGCAATAATGGCAATGCCAATTTTTAGTTCGGGAGAATAAGGGAAAAACCAAGCTGCTAAGCTGCCACAAAATAAAATGATCGCGGCACAGATAACACGCAAGGTAAATAATATTTGAAAATCGCGATTTTGATCTTTTCGGTTATGCTCAGAAAGAAATTGCATAGCAATAATTGAAAGACCAAGCTCTGAAAGTGAGGCGAATATTTGAACAAACGCAATAACAATTGAAAATTCACCAAACCCTTTTGGGGAAAGGTATCGGGCCAACATTGAAAATACGACAACATTAAGACCAACGCCGATAACTCGCGAAGTAATTTGTAGTAATGTATTGTGAGCAATTTTACGAAAACGGGACATACCAAGAAAGTTAATCAGTTGGCAAGTTAGTCAGTTTGCCAGTAATTCAATTTAGTTTAAGAAAAAGATTTTGTAGTAAATAGTATGTTCAGGCGTCTTATTATATGATACACTACTAACGTATGAGCAAGGGATTTTGTATTATAAAAAAAGTCATGATTGGTGGATTATGGAGTGCAAGTTCCATCATTTTTTTTATTTCTCAAAGTTCACCCGCATATGCCTATCCTATCAAGAAAGAGCCCGTTCGCCAAGAAGCGCCGATAGTACTCGAGCTTTCGCCGGGTGAAATGCAGGAGATTTCTTTTACGTTCAAAAATACGGGAACAAAAAAATGGCAGGGAACAAAAAAGGTACCTCTTACTATTTCGTCATCGGCAAAACGAGAGAGTTATTTATATGAATCATCATGGTATTCAAAAATTGCCCCACTCAAAATCGGTAAAACAATCAAACCAAACGCATCATTAAAAGTTTCTTTCGTCATTCAGGCACCGGAAACCGAAGGAACGTATCAGGACCGTTTTGCGCTTTTTTTTGGAGATAAAAAACCCATCTCCTCGTATGTTGCAGTAACTCTTTTAGTGACAGAGAAAAAAGTAAGCATAAAAAAAGAAGAGTCAAAGGTGCGCCTAGCGTCACTTGATCCTCCCTCGCAAG
>Ga0209726_10001663_pt1 | contig 35245 bp, 30 predicted proteins | sample Subgrocontami54m_FD_187453 | JGI IMG/M metagenome (GOLD analysis project Ga0209726, IMG submission 187453) | Subsurface groundwater microbial communities from S. Glens Falls, New York, USA - GMW46 contaminated, 5.4 m (SPAdes) (version 3) | ecosystem: Environmental > Aquatic > Deep subsurface >...
GGGCTTTTGGCCGCCTGTCATAGGCTGCCCTGTGGATAAGTGTAGCGTAGCCGCTGGTTTTGGCACCTCCGATCTTTTCAATTCGATACCCGGTTGGGTTGCGCGTGGGAATCCGCGTAGGGCGTAGCCCGTAGCGGATTTCCACGCGCGGCGATCGCTCAGAATGGGTCGTCCTTCTTCGATGACTTGTGTCGTTTGCTCTGCTCTCGCGCCTGGATACGCGACTTTGCGCTCGCGCTGCTGTGGTGGAACCGATAGGACTCGTTGCCCGTCTCGACGATGTGGCAATGATGGGTCAGGCGATCAAGCAGCGCGGTCGTCATCTTCGCATCGCCAAAGACGCTCGGCCACTCGGCGAAGGTGAGGTTGGTCGTGATCATTACGCTGGTGTGCTCGTAGAGCTTTGAGAGCAGGTGGAACAGCAACGCGCCGCCCACCTGACTGAAGGGCAGATAGCCCAGCTCGTCGAGGATGACCAGGTCCATACGCATCAGGGCGAACGCCAACCGGCCAGCCTTGCCGGCGGCTTTCTCCTGTTCCAGAGAATTGACCAAATCAACGGTCGAGTAGAAACGCACGCGACGGCAACGGTCAACGTCAGCCCCTCGCTTCCGACGATTACGCAGCTCTCGCCTGCCAGCGTGAGCGTTACGCAAGGGGGCGCGGCCACGCTGACCGTTACGATTTCCGCCGCCCAAGCTACGGACACCAGTGTGGCTGTCGTAAGTTCGAGCGGCGCCATTGCGAATGCGCCCGGCACCGTCACGGTGCCGGGCGGTCAGGTAAGCGCACCGATTACTGTCTCAGCGATATCGGCGGGCAGCGCTTCCTTTAGCCGCTAAGGGGGCGAGTGCCTGACGCTCGGGCCGTCGGCCGTTACTTTGCGGCCTCGATGAGTTCGATATCTTTGCGCAGGAGCTTGTTGACGAGCTCGGAGAGATCGAGCCCGCGTTCGCTGGCGCGCTGAGCGAGGTAGCGCTGGACCTCGTCATCGAGGTAGACGGGGAGCGTGAGCTTAGCGCCGGGTCGGTAGAACTTGCCGCGCACGCCCTTGCTGAAATCGTATTCGTCCTTCATGGGGTCACCTTTAGCCGCTTCGCGCGGCGGTTCCTTGGTTAGCCGCTAACGCGGCGCTTCCTCGTAGTTCTTGCGCTCGGCTCGCTTGGCCTCGCGCGCGGAGATAAGGCGCACGGTGGCGCCGGTGGCGCTCGTTTCCGTGAAGGTATGGATTACGACGAGCAGTCTACCGTCATGGCTGTGGCCGATGCTCGCCCAGCGTTCCTCGGCCTCGCTGGGCTCGCGGTCGTAGACGCTGAGCATGAGCGGATCGCGAAAAATCGTCGCTGCCGCCTCGAAGGCGACGCGGTGCTTGGCGAGGTTCTCGGCGGCTTTGACCGGATCCCATTCGAAGGCATAGACGAAGGGCGCCTCGGCCACGTCAGGCCGCTTGCTTCTCGGCCTTGCGCTTCAACTGCCCGCGCTCGATGAAGGCGTCCAGGAGCTGGAGCACCTGGCGCTTCTCGGTGACGCCGAGCTTCTCGATGGCGAGCAGGCGCCGGCGCAGGCGGCTGTCGCCGTCCTGCTTGGCGAGGCGCCGTTTGGCGGGCTTGCCGAAGAGCTCGTCGATCGTGATGCCGAGCGCGGCGGCGATGCGGGGCAGGAGGTTGGCCGGAGGGCTCGCGTTCGGACTCTCGTAGTAGGCCACCATTCTCTGGGAGATGCCGAGATCCTGGGCGAGCTCCACCTGGGTGAAGCCCGCGGCCTTGCGCAGCTCGGCGAGGCGTTCTCCGAAGCTGACCGTTTCCTGCGACTGGATGCGTTTGCCCATCGGGAGTGTCTCCGAGCGATGGGCCGATTGTGGGAAGGCGTGCGCGGTCATTCAAGGCTCCGGTTGACGCTTATACATATGGCGTATATTGTGCCGTCCGTCAGATTGTTTAGCAATCCTGTGTATCGAGCGGGCCTACAACGGAGGTGGCATATCGGCCGGAGTAGGGCGCTAGCATAGTCAAATATTGTCATGACCCGCCAATTGGACCTGGCGTCTCAGCCGCTACTGCTATCGATGAGACTGACAAAATCCGCCTCGTTCAGCATCTCCACCCCGAGCGCGCGCGCCTTGTCCGCCTTCGTCCCGGCATCCGCGCCGACCACGACATAGGCGGTTTTTTTCGATACCGATTTGGCCACTTTGGCGCCGAGTGCGAGCAGGCGTTCCTTCGCTTCCTCGCGCGTCATTCCCTCCAGCGTTCCGGTCAGGACGAAGGTCTTTCCGGCGAGCGGGGACACGCCATCCGCCGCAGCGCGCGGCGCGGGCGCGGCCGCCCTGATGCCCGCAGCCATGAGCCCGGCGATGGCTTCGCGGTTGTGCGCCTGCTGGAAGAACGTATGGATTGCCGCCGCCATGTTGGGTCCGATGTTCGGCACCTGTTCCAGCAAGTCCGGCGCGGCATCCATGACGGGTGTGAGCTCGCGGAAGTGTTCCGCTAGCTGGGCAGCCGTCGCCTCACCGACCTGCGGGATGCCCATGCCGTTCAGCAGGCGCGCGAGCGTGGTGTGCTTGCTCTTTTCGATCTGCGCGATCAGGTTGTACGCGGATTTCTCGCCCATGCGCTCGAGCGCGGCGAGTTCCTCCGTGCTTATGCCGTACAGATCCGCGACGTTCTTCACACGCCCGGTCGCCACCAGTTGTTCGATCAGCTTGTCGCCCAGGCCGCGGATATCCAGCGCGCGGCGCGAGGCGAAATGCATGATCGTTCCGGCGAGCTGCGCGCGGCAAAAGAGCCCTCCCATGCAGCGGTGCGCAGACTCGCCCTCCTCGCGCACCACATCGGAGGCGCACACCGGGCAGCGCATGGGCATGCGCCAGGGCTTCGCATCGGTGGGCCTGTTCGCTTCGATGAACTTTACGATCTCCGGGATGACGTCGCCCGCCCGTCTCACCACCACGGTATCGCCGATGCGTATGTCCTTGCGCTCGACTTCATCCTGGTTGTGCAGCGTCGCATTGGTGACGGTCACGCCGCCCACCCGCACCGGCTTCAGCCTTGCAACCGGCGTGATCACCCCGGTTCGACCGACCGAGGCGAGAATGTCTTCCACCTGCGTGGTTTCCTCCTGAGCTGGGAACTTGTGCGCCAGCGCCCAGCGCGGCGCGCGTGCCGTATAGCCCAGGCGTTCGCGCTCGGCGATGTCGTCCACCTTGTAGACGATGCCGTCGACCTCGAAGGGCAGGGTGGCGCGCCGCTCGCCCAGGCGGCGGTGGTAGTCGATCAGCTCTTCCAATCCTTCCCGGCGCTCGAACTGTTCGCTCGCCCGGAACCCCCAGTTCTTCAAGCGCTGCACCACTTCGGAATAGCGCCCAGCGACGGGATCTGAGGCCTCGCCCAGTCCCCAGGGCAGAAACTGCAGGCAGCGTTCCGCCGTGATGCGCGAGTCGAGCATGCGCAGAGATCCCGCCGCCGCGTTGCGCGGATTCGCGAATATCTTGCCGCCGCGCTTCGCCTGTTCTTCATTCAGGCGCCGGAAAGCCTCTTTGGGCAGGAGGATCTCGCCGCGCACCTCCAGCACGCGCGGCCAGCCCTCGCCCATTAGGCGCAGCGGGATGCTGCGGATGGTGCGGACGTTCGGCGTGATGTCCTCGCCCGTCGTGCCGTCGCCGCGCGTTCCGGCCCACGCCAGCGTGCCGTTTTCGTAGTGCAGGCTTACCGATGCGCCGTCGAACTTCGGCTCCGCGGTATAGCTCACTACCTCTACGCCGAGACCCTGGCGCACGCGCTTGTCCCAGGCTTCGACCTCGGCGGCGTCGAAGGCATTGTCGATCGAGGTCATCGGCACGCTGTGCTTGACCTCGCCAAGCAGGGTTTGGGCGAGGGCGCCGACGCGCTGCGTGGGCGAGTCTGGGGTCAGCAGGTCCGGGTGTTCGGCTTCGAGCGCCTGCAGTTCGCGGAACTGGCGGTCGTATTCGGCATCCGACACCAGCGGATCGTCGAGCACGTAATAGCGGTGGTTGTGTAGGTGCAGTTCGGCGCGCAGCGCCTCGGCTCTCTTGCGCGCCTTGCTGTTTTCTTCTATGCCAGGATGCCGCATCCTACGCCGTAGCCTCATGCGTGACTGTTTGAGTGGGTCGCACTTGGACTTTCAACTCTACCTGCGACGTCTACAGAAAAACTGCCGCCGAGACCTGAAACCTTGCTGCCATCTTCTTCGCCAGCGCCTTGCTGATCCCGCGGCGCCCGGACAGGATGTCGCTGATCGTGCCCTGCGTAGCAATGCCGGAAAGATCGGCCTGCCTGAGACCTTGCTCGTCCATCAGATAGCGCAGTACCTCCCGTGGTTCCGCATCCTGCATGGGCGCCTGGCGCTTCTCGAAGGCATGGATCATCTCGCCGAGCGCCTCGACCAGGCCGGCCAATCGATGGGCCTGGTTCGCGCCGCCGGCGTCCAGCAAGCGGTTCAAATGCCCCACGGCCGCTTCATACTCAGCCTTCCTGGTGATCGGCTTGAGCGGCACCAGTTCGCACAATGCCTGGTAGCGCTTGGCGATTTTGTCTATTTCATTGGCACCCATCATGGTCTCCAGTCGTTGTACTCGGCGTGGGTCAGTACCGCACGTACATAAAGCGTCTGCGTATTGAAGTGGATCGCAGCGATCAGCCGGTAGCGATTGCCGGCGATGTCGAACACGTAGTATTCGCCGGCTTTGTCTACCGAATTGAACACTCGTTTAAGGCTGGCGTAGTTGCCAAAGGCGTTCCGTTCGATCAGCTTGCGCCACGCCTGCAGCGACTCGCCAGCCGCTCTATGCTGAAGTGTGAACTCGCGCAGGGCTTTGTTGCTGTTCAGGCGCATCCGGGCATATTATCGCATAATGCGATAATCCTCAAAACCTGTCGCGCGGTCCGGTTTGACAGCGGGGGCTGCGGACGTCCTCTTTCAGCCTTGAAGCGCGAGGGTTCCGGACCGGCCAGCGACGCCGCCATAAATCACTTCACAGGCCTCCAGTAGCGCTGGATCGAGCCCGAGCGCATAGTCGCGCAGCGAGACAAGCTCGTAGCCCTGTGTGCGCCAGCCAAGGAGCAACTGCTCGAAAGCTTGCGCGAAGCGCCCGCCCTCGAGCTCGGCGTGCAGCGTGAAGACGTGGCCCAACGCAGGGGCGTCGCGGGTAAGCGCAAGAACACGCTGCGCGACGCTGTCCGCGGTGATTCCGTCCAGCCCGATCAATTCGTCAAACGTCGGCAGCGTAGTCGGCAGCTGCATACAGCCCGCGGCTTCGCCATTCCATAGCGGGCGGAATGGCGCGCGGCCGCGCGTGTCGGAGGCCCACGCGAATCCGGCGCGCTCCTGGAAGCGTGCCGCATGCACGCTGGTCTGCCATCCGGCGGCGCCGAAGCCGTGCGCCGGGCTACCGAACACCTGCTCGAAACGCTCGCAGGCAAGCTCCAACTGGCGCTCGGTCCATTGCGCAGTTGCCCCGGCGACATAGTCCTGCCAGAGCACGTGGTCCCAGCAATGAATGCCGGTGTCGAAGCCGGCATCGCGCGTCTCGCGCAGAATATCCGCGCAGGCACGGCCGATATCCGGGCCGGGCAGCAATGTCCCGTAGAGCAGGGTGCGCAGCCCATAGTGCTCGAGCACCGAGGTGCGTGCCACCTTGCCGACGAAACCCTTGCGGAACACGCGCCGGATGGCGCGCCCGGTGTGATCCGGCCCGATGCTGAAGAGGAAACTGGCGCCCGCGAGGTGTTTCTTCAGCAAAGCCGCGAGCCGCGGTACGCCCTCGCGCGTTCCGCGGTAGGTGTCGACGTCGACTTTAAGGGCTAACTTCAAGGGGGCTAGTGTATTGCTTCGCAACTAATGGAACCAAACGCGATTCGTCGAATCAGAACGAAGCACTACGCTAGCTTCAAGGGGCTGGCTTCAATTCACCAGTTCGCGCGCCTGCGCAACCTTGTCCCGATAGGCTTCGAAGATACGCGCCAGGGAATCCTCGAGGCTGATGCGCGGGCGCCACTTCAGATCGCGCTTCGTGTTCGTGATTTTCGGCACGCGATTCTGCACGTCCTGGTAACCGCGCCCGTAGTAGGCGCCCGCAGTGGTACCGACGATCTTCACCTTGCGCGCGCTCACCTTGTACTCCGGATACTCGAGCGCCATCTTTAGCATGGTTTGCGCAAGTTCTCGCACCGAGATATTGTTCGCCGGATTGCCGATGTTGTAGATCTTGCCGCTCGCCACACCGCCGGGATTGGCCACGATCTTGACCAGCGCGTCGATGCCGTCCTCGATATCGGTGAAGGCGCGCTTCTGCCGCCCGCCGTCCACCAGTTTGATGTTTTCGCCGCGAATGATATGGCCGAGAAACTGGGTCACCACGCGCGAGCTGCCCTCCTTCTGGGTGTGGATCGAATCCAGTCCCGAGCCGATCCAGTTGAACGGCCGGAACAGCGTGAAATCCAGGCTCTGTTCCTGACCGTAGGCCCAGATGACGCGGTCCATAAGCTGCTTGGCGCAGGCGTAGATCCAGCGCGTCTTTTCGATCGGCCCGTACACCAGCGGCGAGCTTTGCGGATCGAACTCGCGGTCCGGGCTCATGCCGTAAACCTCGGAGGTGGAGGGAAACAGCAGGCGCTTGCCGTGGCGCACGCAGGCGCGCACGATCGGCAGATTGGCCTCGAAATCCAGTTCGAACACGCGCAGAGGCTGCTTGACGTAGGTGGCGGGCGTGGCGATTGCGACCAGCGGTATCACCGTGTCGCACTTGCGGATGTGGTACTCGATCCACTCGCGGTTGATCGTGATATCGCCCTCGAAAAAGCGAAAGCGCGCATCCTTCATCAGCTCCTCGATGCGGTCGGTCTGCATGTCCATGCCGTAGACCTCCGAGTCGGTGGTTTCCAGGATGCGCCGCGAAAGGTGGTGGCCGACGAAGCCGTTTACGCCGAGGATCAGGATGCGTTGCATAGGATGTGTGGAGGGAAAATCCGGATTAGGAAACCAGGAAAAGGGGGCCGCGGCCGAAGCGCTCGGCAAATTCGTTCACCGAGAGGGATTTGCCGTGCAGCGCAATCTCGATCAGCGCCAGCGCCGCGCCGTCGGCGCAGATCACTCCGATATGCTGCGCACCTTGCGGCGCAAACAGCATCGCAGACTTTGTGCCTAGTGAGGAGGGGCCGAGTATCCGGGTGCGATGCACGAACAGGCGCTCGCCGTCGAGATCCGTGAACGCGCCGGGAAAGGGCGGCGCGACCGCGCGCACCAGATTGTGGATGTCCGCGGCCTTGGCGCGCCAGTCGATGCGGCCGTCCTCCGGCTTGCGGCCGCTGAAATAGCTGCCGCGCGACAGCTCCTGGGGCGTGAGTCGCGCAGTACCGGCGATCAGGCGCGGCAGGGCGCGGCGCAGCAGGGCTTGCGCGGCATCGGTGACGCCGCGGAACACCTCCGCCGCGCTGTCCTCGGGCCCGATGGACACGCTCTCCTGGTCGACGATTCTGCCGGCATCGGGTTTCGCGACCATTTCATGCAGCGTAGCGCCGGTTTCGCGTTCGCCGTGCAGCACCGCCCAGTTGACCGGCGCACGGCCGCGGTACTTGGGCAGCAGCGAGCCATGCATGTTGAACGCACCGCGCGACGCCACGTCAAGCAGACTGGCCGGCAGCATGCGGCGGTAGTAGAAGGAGAACAGGAAATCGGGCCGCAGGCGGCGCACCTGCTCAAGCAATGCGGGGTCGGCCGGATCCTCCGGGAACAGCGTTTCGATGCCGTGCCGCACCGCAAGTTCGGCTACGCTGGAAAACCATATCCGTTCGCCCGGGGCGTCGCGGTGCGTGACCACGAGCGCGACCTCGACGCCCTGATCAAGCAGCACCTGCAGGCAGCGCACGCCGACGTCGTGATAGGCGAACACGACCGCGCGCGCAGCCTTTCTTGCGGAGGAAATCCCCAACTCCTGCCCGAAACCGTTCTCGCGCCCGCCGCCGTTCACGCCACCGGTGCCAGTCATTCGCGTGCCCGCTCCGGGCCGGTTGATGAACGCTCGAGCAGCGCCCTCACCCGGTAGCGCGGCCGGTGGCGGATCTGTTCGTAGATCCGGCCGACGTATTCTCCGACCAGTCCGAGGCCGAACAGCACCATGCCGATCAGGAAGAACTCCAGGATATCGCGATCCCACAGGATCAGCCAGGCGCTGCCCGGCGCGCCGAACAGGATGCGCTCGAGCATCACGAAAATGTACGTGCCGGCCGAACCGAGCGCGATCAGGATGCCGAGCATGGCGAAGATCTGCAGCGGCAGCAGCGAAAAGCCCGTGACCAGGTCGAAATTGAGATGGATCAGGCGGTACAGCGAATACTTCGATTCGCCGGCAGCGCGCTCTTCGTGCGCCACCGGCACCTCTGCCGGATTCTGCGCGAAGGTGTAGGCAAGTGCCGGAATGAAGGTATTCACTTCGCGGCATTCGTTGATCGCAGCGACGATGTCGCGCGAATAGGCGCGCAGCATGCAGCCCTGGTCGGTGAGACGGATATCCGTGATGCGCTCGCGCAGGCCGTTCATCATGCGCGAGGCCGTGCGCCGGAACAGCGAATCGCGGCGCGCGATGCGCACCCCGCCCACGTAGTCGTGGCCCTCGTCCATGCTCGCAAGCAGCTTGCCGATTTCCTCCGGCGGATTCTGCAGGTCCGCGTCCAGGGTCACGATGCGCTCCCCGCGGCAATGCTCGAATCCCGCCATGATCGCCATATGCTGGCCGAAATTGCCGGCCAGTATCATCACCCGCGTCACTTCCGGCCGTGCGGCGAACTGCGCGCGCAGCAGCGCGGCCGAGCGGTCCCGGCTGCCGTCGTCGACGAAGATCACCTCATAGGCCGTGCCGAGCGCGTCCAGCGCCGGGTAGAGGCGCGCGAACAGAGCCGCCAGCACCGCTTCCTCGTTGTATACGGGGATCACGACGCTCAAATCGGCTTTTGTCATTGCGGGCTCGCTCATGCGAGTTTCCTCAGCACCCGGAGCGCAGCCTCGCAGACGCGGCTGACGTCTGCGTCGTGCATCGCCGGGAACAGCGGCAGGCTGACAATGCCGGCGCCGATTCGTTCCGCGTGCGGGAATTCGCCGGCGTGGTGACCGAGGGCGCGATAGAGCGCGAACAGGTGGATGGGCGGATAGTGGACGCCGATGCCGATGCCCGCATCACGCATGCCGCGCATGAATGCGGCGCGACTGATATGCGCCGGCAGCACCACCTGGAACATGTGCCAGTTGGAGGATTCGATTGCGTCCGCTTCTTCCGGCGGCAACTCGCAGCCGAGACCCCGGTCCCATTGCGCGAAATACAGGCGCGCAAGCGCGCGGCGCCTGGCGGTGAATTCCAAAAGACGGTGCAACTGGCCGAGGCCGATGCGTGCCGCCACATCGGTCATGTTCGACTTGCCGCCGAGCACGTCGACTTCCATGCCGTCCTCGCCGCTGCGCGTCACGCCCTGCAGGCGCAGCTTCTCGCACAGCGGCGCGAGCGCTGCATCGGGCAGCACCAGCGCCCCGCCCTCGGCGGTGGTGATGTTCTTGTTGGCGTGAAAACTGAAGGCGACCAGGTCGCCGAAGCTTCCGATCGTGCGGCCCAGCGAGCGGCTGCCGATCGCCTGCGCGGCGTCCTCGAGCAGGCGCACATTGTGCCGCCGCGCGATGTCGTAGAGACGCTCGAGATCGGCAGGCAGGCCGGCAAGATGCACAGGCAGCAGGGCGCGCGTGGCGGGCGTGATTGCCGGCTCGACCAGGCCCGCGTCGACGTTGCGCGTCGCGGGGTCGATGTCCACGAACACCGGACGCGCGCCCAGCGCAAGAATCACGTTCGCCGTCCCTACCCATGAAAGGGGCGTGGTGATCACTTCGTCCCCGGGCCCGACGCCTGCGAGCTGCAGGCCCACCTGCAGCGCGGCGGTGCCCGAATTGAACGCGCGCACGCTGCGCCCCGCGCACAGATCGCCGAGCGCGGCCTCGAACTTCCTCGCCTGCGGCCCGGTGGTGATCCAGCCCGAGCGCAGCACCTCGGCAACCCCGGCGATGGTTTCCTCGTCGATGGACGGGCGCGTGAAGGGCAGAAAACTCATCGGCAGGGCGGATGCAGGGGACTCTTCATGCCGGCGCCTGACATGCGCGCTCATGCGGAGCGCGCGACCAGATAGACGCCGACGATTATGAAGCCTATGCCGGCCATGCGCTGCGCGCTGAGCGATTCGCCGAGCAGGTACCAGGCGGCGAGCGCATTTAATACGTAGCCGATCGAAAGCAATGGGTAGGCGATGCTGACAGGCACGCGCGACAGCCCCATGATCCAGACCACGAGGCTGATCGCGTAGCAGGCCATGCCGCCGAGAATCTGCGGCTGCATGGCGAGCCTGAGCGCCACGGGCGCCGCGTTCTGCAGCGAGAACTCGAACTGCCCCACCGCATTGGTTCCGGCCTTGAGCAGGAGTTGCGCCGCGGCGTTCAGCAGCACCCCGGTCATGAGCAGGGACAGGCTGACCAGCGTCATCGCTTGCGCACGATGACGAGACGGCGCGTCGCGGCAATCACTTCGGCGGCCAGGCGCTGCTCGCGCCGCAGGACGGCGAATGTCTCGGGCCTCAGGATGGCGTAGGCCTGCGGGGCGCGCGCCCAGAGCGCGGCGAATTCGGCCACCGTGGGGATGAATTTCTGCGGCTCCCAGGTGACCGGCAGCGCGAGTTCGTCGCGATACGCGACCATGGTCACCGTTCTTCCCAGGTAGAAGGGCATGGTGTGGTCGTACACGTCCACCGCGTAAAACGGCGTGGAGAGGAAAGGCGCTGTGCGTTCCGCGGCCTGAAATGCGGGCCGCGCGCGCTCGACGATGCCGTGGGCCGAATACTGTTCGGACAGAACGTCGTGGCCCAGCAGAATCGACTTCACCGAGATCAGGCTGCCCGCGCCCATCAGCAGCACGCAAAGGGTTCTATTCGCAGTCATGCCTGCGGGGGTCCTGCGCGCGCCCGCCAGCGCGAGCAGGCCGGCAGCCGCGCCAAGCGCGAGCGCCGCGCCGGCACCGACAAGCCAGGGCCGGTAGTCTGCAATCATCAATTTGTTTGGTGAATTGCCCGCCACAAGCTGATCGATGAACAGCCCACACAGCACGAACCCGATCCCGGTGAGCGCCGCAAGGACGGACTGCCATTTGTAGAAGGCATCGCCGGCGCGGCTAAGCTGCCAGCCGATCAGCACCGCAAGCGCGGGGAAGACAGGCAGGATGTAGGAGGGCAGCTTGGAATCCGACAGTGAAAAGAAAACGAATGCGGTTGCGCACCAGACAAGAAGAAAGGCGATCGGCTGAAACGGACTCTCCTCGCGCTGCCGCGCCGCCCGCCACAGCGAGGCGAGCAGCGAGGGCAGCCACGGTGTAATGCCGATTGCGAGAATCGGCAGGAAGTACCAGGGCGGCTCGTAGCGGCCATGCACCCTGGAGGTGAAACGCTCGAGGTGTTCATGCACGAAGAAGAAATTCGCGAACTCCGGGTTTTGCGCGGAGACCGCCACAAACCATGGCGCGGCGACAGCGAGAAAAAGAACCAGGCCGACCGGGAGCTCGAGCTTCCGGAGCCGCGCCCAGTCGCGCTTCCACACGATGTACAGAACAAGTGCGGCCGCGGGCAGCACGACGCCGATCAGCCCCTTGGACAGGGTGGCAAGCGCCATGGCTATCCACGCCAGCCACATCCAGCGGCGCCGCGCTACGGCCGCGACGTTCTCCGATTGCCCCAGCACGCCCGCGAACACGGCGAGCGTGAGAAAAAAACTGAGGCCCATGTCGAGCGTCGAGAACTGGCCCAGGAACACGAACAGTCCGCTGCCCGCAAGCACGCCGCCCGCGAGCAGTCCCACCGGCGGTCCGAGTATCCGGTTCGCGAAATAAAAGGCGAGCAGCACGCAGGCAAATCCGCTCAGCGCTGTCCACAGGCGCGTGGTCCAGCCGCTCACGCCGAACAGCTTGTAGGCGAGCGCCGTGGCCCAGTACTGCAGCGGCGGCTTCTCGAAATACTTGAGCCCGTTCAGGCGCGGCGTCAGCCAGTCGCCGCTGGCGAGCATTTCGCGCGAGATCTCGCCATAGCGCCCTTCATCCGGGCGGGTCAGCTTGCGGTGATCGAGGGCGGCAAACCACAGGATCGCGAAGGCGAGGCCGGCGACGAGCGTGAGGCCGCGGGATGGGGAGGGTGTCAAGGTGCGAAAAATTCGATCAAGTCTGTCGCTGTCAGTAGTGGCCGCCGGCCTGCGCTCACGCGGTGTGGCGGCGAGCCTTGCTATCCGCGCAGGATTCTAACTGGCTGACCGGCGCCGTTGCAGGCCGGCCTAGTCGACTCTGGCGTGCCTGAACCAGGCGACGCGGATCTGCTTTCCCTGCGGGGTGTAGCCGATGAGCGTCAGTCCGGTGCGCGGCCAGACCGGCTGGCGCGCCTTGTCGCCGAGATCGGCCTCGAGGACGATGCCGATGCCCTGAAGGAGCGCGCTGGGATTGTCGAGCGACCAGCGCTCGAGTATCGGTTGCGAGCCCGCGATCAGCTCGGACGCCAGGCGCGATTTCCGATAGGGCGGCGCGACGGCGCAGCGCACCATGGCGAGGCGGCTGCGCAGCGTGGGGAGCGCCTCAATGCTTGCGGTCGCAACGCCCGCGACTTCGCTGCTCTGGCGCGCGATTGCGACCAGCTCTTTCGCGCGCGCAGCGGGGGCGGTGCCGGGCGGCAGAATATTCAGCCGGGTCCAGAATTCGATCGCAGCGCGTTCGATCGTCTCGTCGTTCAGGCGCCACGCGGGTGCAATTGAAATGTCGGACATCGTTCACGCAGTTTACCCAAGGCGAAGCAGCCCGTTTCCCTGCAACTGCGCGGCTTCGCGTATATTTTCCGCTTTTGGCAAACCCCTTGGTGGTTGCACTGACCCCCGATCCCTTTGCAGGTGAGCGCTATTTGAATCTCGAAACCTATCGCAGGACTGGCGCGGCCGTGGCGACACCGGTCTGGTTTGCGCAGGACGGCGCGCGGCTGTATGTCTATTCGCTCGCGGAAGCCGGCAAGGTGAAGCGCATTCGTAACAACGCCGCCGTGAGGATCGCGCCGTGCGATATTCGCGGCAGGCTGCGGGGCGGCTGGATGGCGGCGCGCGCCGTCATCGTCGACGGAGACGAAGCGGCGCGCGGCCATCGGCTGCTGGATGAGAAGTACGGCTGGCAAAAGAGGATCGGCAACATCACGAGTCGGCTGTTGAAGCGCCGGCACGCGGTGATCTCGATCGAGATCACCGCGCAGGCCTGACTGCAGCAAGTACACCAAACAGGGAGCGGGGTTGTCATGCTGGTACAGATAGAGCGGGTCCTCGAGCCCGACGAATTGCAGCAGTTGCGCGGCGGCATTGCCGGCGTGCAATATGCCGACGGCAGTGCCACCGCCGGCCACCAGGCGAAGCGCGTGAAGCAGAACCTGCAGATTCCGATCGACTCGCCGGCGGCCGCTGAGCTTGGCCGCATCGTGGTGAAGGCGATCCAGCGCAGCACGCTTTTCCTTGCCGCTGCGCTGCCGAAGAAGCTCTCGCCGCCGCTCTTCAACCGTTACCAGACAGGCATGAACTACGGCAATCACGTCGACAACGCGATTCTCGGCAAGCCGCGCCTGCGCACGGACATCGCCATCACGCTGTTTCTTTCCGAGCCCTCAGAATATGACGGCGGCGAGCTCGTGATCCAGGACAGCTACGGCTACCACTCGGCCAAGCTGCCCGCCGGCAACATGATCCTCTACCCGGCGACCAGCCTGCACCGCGTGCAGCCGGTCACGCGCGGCGTGCGCAATGCCGCGGTGTGCTGGGTGGAGAGCATGGTGCGCGACGAGCGGCAGCGCAGGCTGCTGTTCGATCTCGACAACTCGATCCGGCGCGTCACAACGGGCAACGCGGATCACACGGAGATCGCGCCGCTGACCGCCTGCTATCACAACCTGCTGCGCATGTGGGCGGACGCTTGAGCGCGCCCGAGACGCCCCCAGAAGCAGCGGCTTCCGCCTCCGGCGAGGCGGCTGCCGAGCCCTCGCCGCTGCGCGGCGTCTTCACGCCCAACCTGGTGGCCCTGTTCGAGAAGCTGCAGCGCGCGATACTCGTCACCACCTACCAGGCCGGCAAGCTGGTGATCCTGAGGAGCAAGGACGGCACGCTGAATACCCACTACCGGAACTTCGTGCGTCCGATGGGACTCGATGCCACGAAGAAGGACCTGGCGATCGGGACCAGGCAGGACGTGATGTTCTTCGAGAACGTGCCGGCCGTGATTCCGCGCATCGAGCCGGCCGGCGCCTACGACGCGTGCTTCGTGCCGCGCCGCAGCCACACCACCGGCTTCATCGATATCCACGAAATGGCCTTCGACGGTGCCGGCGAGCTGTGGATAGTCAACACCAGCTTCGGCTGTCTCGCGACGCTAAATGCCGCCTACAGCTTCGTGCCGCGCTGGCGTCCGAAGTTTCTGTCCGCGCTCGCCCCCGAGGATCGCTGCCATCTGAACGGGCTCGCGATGGTGGACGGCAAGCCCAGCTTCGTCACTGCGCTGGGGGAAACCGACTCGCCTGGCGGATGGCGTGAAAACAAGAAGGATGGCGGCATCCTGATCGACATCGCGAACGACGAGATCCTGTGCCGCGGTCTGTCGATGCCGCATTCGCCGCGCTGGTACCGGAACCAGCTCTGGGTGCTCGAATCGGGAAGAGGCGCAATCGGCCGCGTGAACCTTGGCAGCGGCAAAGTGGAGACGATCTGCGAGGTCCCGGGTTTTACGCGCGGGCTGGATTTCGTCGGGCCCTATGCCTTCATCGGACTTTCCCAGGTGCGGGAAAGCGCGGTGTTCAGCGGCCTGCCGCTTACCGAGCGCGCGCGGGAGAGAAACTCCGGGGTGTGGGTGGTGAACATCGAGACCGGCGAAACGGTGGGCTTCGTGCGCTTCGAGGGCGAGGTGCGCGAGATTTTCGCCGTGAAGGCCCTGCCCCCGGGGATGGTGTGCCCTGAACTGCTGGAGCCTGCGGATCCGCTGGTCGGCACCTGCTATGTCCTGCCTGATGCCGCGCTCGCGCAGGTGCCAAGAGAGTTGCTCGCGGCCGAAGAGTTGCCCAAGGCCTAGCTGCTTAGTTCACTCGGGTGGCCTGACGCACGCAGTCGGCGAGCCGTTCCACGCAGGCCTCGATGGACTCAGTGCCGGTATGCAGGGCAAGGCTGGGAGACTCCGGCGCTTCGTAAGGCGCTGAAACGCCGGTGAATTCGGCAAGCTGGCCGCTGCGCGCGCGCGCGTACAGCCCCTTCACGTCGCGGCGCTCACAGACTTCCAGTGTGGCGTTCCGTTCAGGTGTACCTCGAGGAAGCGCTGTTCGCCGATCACCTCGCGCGCCATTGCGCGATCCGCCCTGTAGGGCGAGATGAACGCGGTGATCGCGATCAGGCCGGCCTGATTCATCAAGTGGGCGACTTCCGCAATGCGGCGGATGTTCTCGTGCCGATCGGACGGGGAGAACGACAGATCCTTGTTCAACCCGGCACGGATCTCGTCTCCGTCCAGCCGGTAGCAGGCGCGCCCCTCGGTGAGCAGGCGACTCTCAAGTCGCTCGGCCAGGGTCGACTTGCCGGCGCCGCTCAGGCCGGTAAGCCAGACTGTAGCGGGGCGCTGGCCAAGTAATGCGATGCGGCGTGCACTTGCGTTAGGGTTCATGGTTATTTTGTTTGTCGCAAATCAATCCAAATCGCAGGCAGTGTTGTAGTAATGAACGGTGTGCCGATGCCATCAACCCAGTCAGGGGACGCGGACAGCGCTTGCGTCCTCAGGCTAGCGAGTAGAAAATGCAAAGGGAATCAACAAGAAACCGGTCTCCAATGATGCCATATGTGAAATTCCTGCTGGCGTTTTCCCTTTGCCTATTCGGTATTTTCACCGCTTCGGCTCAACAAGGCGGGTCCGGCGCTTCAAGCGGCGCGCTCGCTGCACCGCCTGCGCCGCGCTTTGAAATCAGGCGCTTCGTACTCGAGGGCAATACCCTGCTGCCCCAGGCCGAGGTGGATCGCCTGCTGGCGCCCCACATCGGACCGGGCAAGGACTTCGGCAACGTCCAGCAGGCGCTCGAATCGCTCCAGGATGCCTATAACGAGCGCGGCTACACTGCGGTGCGGGTGCTGATTCCCGAACAGGAGATGCGCAGCGGCGAAGTGAAGCTGCAGGTGACGGAAGCGCGCATCGGCGATATCGTAATCGAGGGCAACCGGTTTTTCGATGCGCCGAACATCAAGGCCAGCCTGCCTTCGCTTGCCTCCGGCAACATCCCGAACACCCGCGAGCTCGGCCTGCAGGTACAACTTGCCAACGAAAACCCGGCAAAACAGGCGACGGTCGCGCTGGAGGCGGCGGACGCGCCGGGCAAGGTGAACGTGCTGGTGCGCGTGACTGAAGAGAATCCCTCTCGAGTGTCGCTTTCGCTCGACAATTCCGGCAATTCTCAGACCGGCTATATGCGCGCGGGCGTCGGCTATCAGCATGCCAATGTGTTCAACGCCGATCACGTCTTCAGCGCCCAGTACCTGACCTCGCCCACCAACTTGAGCGATGTCACCATACTGGGCCTCGGCTACCGCATCCCGGTGTACGCGTGGGGCGGCATGTTCGATGCGGTCGCTGGCTACTCGAGCGTGAATTCCGGGACAGTGCTGAATCTGTTCAGCGTCAGCGGCAGCGGCTCGGTGTACGGACTGAAATACACGCAGCTCCTGCCGCGGGTGGAGAACTACGAGCAGCGCGTCTCGCTCGGCATCGACTATCGCGATACGCGCAACAACGTGAAGCTGCTGGGGCCCGGAACGCCGCTGCTTCCGGACATTACGGTGAAGCCGCTCGGCCTGACCTACAGCGGCCGCTACAACCAGCCCGGGCAGGATCTGTCGTTTTCGGTGAGCTACTTCATGAATCTGCCAGGTGGGAGTTCGGGCGGGCAGGACGCGTTTACCGCGCAGCGCCCCGGCGCGCCGGCGAGGTTCAACTACTACCGCTATGCAGGCGCCTATACGCTCGCTTTCGGCGACGACCTGCTGCTGCGCGCGGGACTTTCCGGCCAGTACACGCGCGACCTCCTGATCGGCGGCGAGCAGTTCGGCATGGGCGGCGCGGACAGCGTGCGCGGTTTCTTCGATCGCGAGGTGTCGAACGACAACGGGCACAGGATTTCGCTGGAGGGCTATACGCCTGATTTCGGTGCGCGCATCGGCGGCGAGTGGCGCGCGCGCGGATTGCTGTTCTTCGATGCGGCGCGCGGCAACGACATCGCGCCGGTGCGCGGGCCGGACAACGGCCTCTCCTCGGTGGGGTTTGGTTTTCGAGTCAACCGGGGCAAGGCGCTGTCGATACGCCTCGATTGGGCAGTCGTGATGAGTGCCGCCGGCAGCCGTCCGTCGGGCAAGGACAAGGCGCACCTTGGGATCGTGTACAGCTACTAGCAGTGCGTGTGATTTTGTTCACACCGGACAGGTGAAATCCGTACCCGGCGACAGTGGAGAGCCTAACATTTCGCCAGGTTGAAGTATCCAGAGTTGAACTACCCAACAAAGCTGCACTAAGGGGCGAACATGCGGACTTCCACCGCGCACTACAAGACCCGATCGACCGCCTGGAATTTGCGGCCGAAACTGACTGCCTTACTGGTCGCGTCCTGCTTCGCAGGCGAGTCGTCGATCGGGCTTGCCAATCCGACCGGACCCACGGTCGCCGCAGGCAGCGCGAGCTTCGCCACCGCAGGCAATCTTTTCACGATCACCAACAGCAGCAATGCCATCATCAACTGGCAGGCGTTCTCGATCGGCGGCAATGAGATAACGAAATTCATCCAGCCCTCGGCGCTCTCGGCGGTATTGAATCGCGTCACGGGTGCGGGCGGCGTGATTCCGCAGAGCGTCATCGAGGGCATCCTGTCGTCCAACGGGCGGGTGTTCCTGCTCAATCCCTCGGGCGTGGTGTTCGGCGCGGGGGCGCGCATCGACGTCGCCGGCCTAGTGACGTCCAGCCTGAATCTTTCGAACGATGATTTCCTGGCGGGCAAGCTGCGTTTTGCCGAAGTGCCGGGCGCGGGCGGCGTGATCAACCAGGGCGTGATCGACACGCCGGCTTTCGGACGCGTGTACCTGATCGCGCCCAAGGTGGAGAACAGCGGCATCATCCGCACGCCGCAGGGCGAAATCATTCTCGCCGCGGGCACCAGCGTGGAACTCGTGTCCGAGTTCTCGCCCTATGTCACGGCGCGCATCAGGGCTGATGTAAACGAGGCGAAAAACCTCGGCAGCCTGATCGCGGATGCGGGCCGCATCGGCGTGCACGGGGCCATCGTGACTCAAGCCGGAACGGCCGCGACGCAGGCGAGCGTGGGCCCGGGCGGGGAAATCCGCTTTGTCGCGAGCAAGGAGCTCACGGTAGGCGCCGGCAGCAGCACCAGCGCAAGCGGTGCGACAGGCGGCAGGGTCGTGCTGCAGGCCGAAGGCGGCGACAACCTGATAGCCGGCACGGTCGAAGCGAAGGGCAGCGCCGGCAAGGGCGGCGAGATCCAGGCGCTCGGCGTGCGCGTCGGCGTGATCGGCGCCGGCGTGATCGATGCATCCGGGGAGACAGGCGGCGGCAGCGTGCTCGTCGGCGGCGATTTCCAGGGCAGGAATGCTTCCGTTCAGAATGCGCAGAAAACCTACATCGGGCGCGACGGGGTGATCCGTGCGGACGCGGGCGCGAGCGGCGACGGCGGCAAGGTCGTCGTCTGGGCGGATGGAAGCACTGCGTTCTACGGCAACATCAGCGCGCGCGGCGGTTCTCGGTCTGGCAATGGTGGCAACGTGGAAGTGTCGGGCAAGGAGAACCTGGCTTTCCGCGGCAAGGTGGATGCGCGCGCGCCGAACGGCAGGACGGGCACACTGTTGCTCGACCCGGTTTCGCTTGTGATCGAAGGCGGGTCGGGCGATGGCGATTCGAACGCGAGCAACGGCACGATTGCCGCCGGTGCAGGATCGGGATTCTTCTCGTTCGGCGAAACGGCGAGTGTTCTCTACGAATCGGAAATCGAGGGTCAGAGCGTACTTACCAATATCACCCTTCAGGCCACTAGCGGTATTTCCGTCGGCAACCAGCCTTTCACGAACAACAGCGGCAATCCCGGCGACACCGGGAACGGCACTCTTGCACTTGCAGGAGGACAATCGCTCACGCTGCAGACCCGTAACAACGGCTCCCTCGGGGATGTCGGCGGTGCGATCAACCTGCGCACCGGTGCGCACGGCGCGAACCTGACGATCGTCACCTCGGGTTGCGGCAGTATTACCGTGGAGACCGGCGTGGGCGGCAACTACGCGGCCAACATCGCCCTGCCCAATCTGGTGGCGGGGACGGGCGGCGTATCGGTCAACTCGTATTACGGCGGCAGCATCACGATTCGCAGCGTGACGACCGCGCAGAGCGGCATGCCCGGCGGCGAGGTCGTCATCAACTCCGGCGGCGGAACGGACCCGGTCACCGTGAACGCGCTGATCGACACGCGAGGCGGCGACTCCGCGTACGGAGGCGGATACGAGGGCGGCTGCGTGTCGATTACCGGCAGTACCGTGCAGCTCAACTCCGTCAACACGTCAGGCGGAAATGCGTTGGCGGGCACGGGCGGCCAGTCCGGCGGCGAAGCGGGGTTCATCACCCTGAATGCCAATACGCTCACTGTATCCGGGAATATTTTTGCGCAAGGCGGCGATGGCGAATCGCCGTCGAGCGGCTATGGCGGGGCAGCGGGCGGTGCAGGCGGTCCGGGCGGCACCCTGGATCTGCATCTCGCGGGAACGAGCGCGCAGTTTGCCGGGAACGTGAGCCTGCGCGGTGGCAGCGGCGGTGCGGGCGTGGACGTTTCCAGTCCCTATGGCGGCGCGGGAGGAATTGGCGGCGAAGGCGGTGGGGGCGGCAAGCTAAATCTCTACTTCAGTGCGGCAGGCGGAAGCGTCTCGGTAAACGGAAAGCTCAACCTGAGCGGCGGCGCGGGCGGGGACGGTGGGGACACGGTCGCGGCGTCGTGGTCCGGCGGCGCGGGCGGAGCGGGCGGTGACGGCGGCTCAGTGGGAATATTCAAGGCGCTTACAACGACTGGCGACATAGCGTTTCACGTCGGCGATATGGTCGCGTTCGGAGGCAGGGGCGGCGCGGGCGGAAATTCGACGCTGTCCTCGGGCGGCGCGGGCGGAATTGGCGGGGACGGCGGCTGGATTCAGGCAGATTTCGATGCCTATGGCGGAAACGTGGCGGGGCTAACGATTTCCGGCAGCATGGATCTTCGCGGCGGGGATGGCGGGAATGGAGGCGCTGGCGGTGGCAGCGGCGGTGTTGGTGGGCAGGGAGGCCAGGGCGGCGGAGGCGGAGCGATCTATGTTTACAACATTGACACCACCTCGCGCGGCGACATCACCATTTCTTCGTCAATCGATGCATCGGGCGGCATGGGTGGAAAAGGCGGCGATGCGGCGGATGAAAACGCGGGCAATGGCGGTGCCGGGGGTGCCGGCGGCGAGGTCTACGTGTTCTTCGCCGCAAGTGGCGCGAGCGGAGGAGGCGGCGTAACGATTTCCGGTCCCATGACGCTTAAAGGCGGCTCGGGCGGCGCGGGAGGGAATGCCGGCACAGGCAGCGGCGATGGCGGTGCCGGCGGAGACGGTGGGGATGGCGGCTATGTCCACCTCGGGATTTATGACTCGACGATCGCGCACCTGACTTTCTCCGGAAATATCGCAGGAGCCGGCGGACAGGGCGGCGCGGGCGGCAACTCGACGCTCGGCAATGGCGGCAAAGGCGGAAATGGCGGCGACGGCGCAACTTTCGAAGCCGGTGAAGGATCGGGGAATACGATCGGCGACATTTCGATCTCCGGCAACCTCGATTTAAGCGGCGGGCTCGGCGGCGGCGGCGGAAACGCGAACGCCACGCTTGGACGAAACGGCGGCGCAGGAGGCTGGGGCGGAGCCGGTGGCTATCTGACCAGCGAGCTCTACGACAGCACGCTCGGCAACATCACCATTTCCGGTTCGGTCAATCTTGCGGGCGCTGACGGCGGCAGCGGCGGCAGCGGCGGGCCAGGCTCCTACCATGCTGGCGCGGGCGGCGAAGGCGGAGCTGGCGGAACATTGGAGATTTACGCCACCGGAAGCAATCTCACGGGCGAGGTCTCGATATCGGGATCCGTCATGGCCTACGGCGGCGCGGGCGGCGACGGCGGCAGTTCGCTGAACGGCGCGGGTTACTCAGGGGGCCCGGGCGGCGACGGCGGTACGGTCGAGGTAAGCGTGAGTTATGGGTCGGGGTTGCCCGGCGGCATCACTATTTCCGGGCCGATCGACTTGAGCGGAGGACGCGGCGGTTCAGGCGGCACGGCTTTTGCGGTCGGCAAACCCGGCGGGCACGGGGGTGCGGGCGGAGACGGCGGTACCTTGACGATAAGCGCTTACTATATTCAGACGCCCGGGGATGTCACCGTCTCCGGCGGAGTGACGGCCTTTGGCGGCGACGGCGGGTACGGCGGCGACGCGGGCTATGGCGGCAGCGCGGGTTCAGGCGGAAACGGCGGTGCCGGCGGGGAGGTCTGGCTGTACCTCGGCAATTCCGAACTGCGCGATGTCAAGTTATCCGGGACGCTGAACCTGAACGGTGGAAACGCCGGTGATGCGGGCAGCGGCGAGAAGTACCTTTCGTCCGGCAACGGGGGAAGCGGCAGCTCGGGCGGTTCGCTTGGCATCTATCTATACGGCAGCAGCGCGCGCGATGTTTCGATCGCGGAATTCAGCGCGCGCGGCGGTTTCGGTGGCAACGGCAGCATCTCATCGACCGGTTATGGGGGAATAGGCGGCGGAGGCGGGGCAGGCGGATTTCTCGGAATCTCCGGCGGCCATGGCGAATATGTCGATGCAACGCTGGCCAATGTCACGATCTCCGGCACGCTGGACCTGAGCGGCGGCGCAGGCGGAGCAGGTGGAAACGGGGTCAGTGCTTTCAAGTATGCGAGCAACGGCGGCCACGGCGGCCGTGGCGGCAACGTAGATGTCGATGTTTCCTATAGCACGGTCACAGGCGCGGTGACGATCGGCGGCTCGATCAGCGTAAAAGGCGGATCAGGCGGAACAGGTGGCGATGTGCTCTCCGGCTCCGGCGGCTCAGCCGGCGCCGTCGGCGCAGGCGGATCCGGCGGCTCGGGCGGTCAGATTGCGATATACGCCTACGGGACACAGGGCGCACCGGGCGGCCTCACGATTTCGGGGACATTTGACCTCAGTGGCGGTAATGGCGGGGCCGGCGGCAGCGTCGGCGGCGGGGGAAATGGCGGCTCCGGCGGAGACGGTGGGGATGCCGGATTCATCGGCATTCAGGCCGGGGAAGGAATAGCCGTCCTCACGCTTTCGGATCTCACCATATCGGGCAACATCACGGCGAATGGCGGCAGCGGCGGCTCGGGGGGCAGTTCCGCGAGCGGCTATGCGGGGAATGGCGGAGATGGCGGGGAAGGCGGTGTTGTCAACGTCAACATCAACTCCGCGCAGGTCCGGAGCCTCCTGATTTCCGGCACGATGGACCTGAACGGCGGCTCCGGCGGTGCAGCGGGCAGCGGGAGGGGTGCACCTTCGAGCTTTATCTGTTCCCCCTATTGTTACTATGTCCCTCCCAAGGGCGGTGGCGGCGACGCTGGCGACGGCGGCAGCGTAACGGTGAATGCCAGTCGAACAACGATTGGCGGCGATGCGACGATCACCGGGACGATCACGGCAAGAGGCGCTGCTGGTGGGCAAGGCGCGAGTTCAGCATACGGTGGCGGACCGGGCGGCCATGGGGGAAGCGGTGGCTCGGTGGCTTTCTGGGGCCAGTCCGGCTACAGCAATTCATACGCGTTCTCGGTCGGAAACGTTACGATCTCCGGCGCTCTCGACCTGAGCGGCAATTCTGGCGGGGCAGGTGGCAATGCAGGCGGCGCGGGCCTGTCCGGTGGCTCGGGGGGCAGGGGCGGCTCGGGTGGGCTGGTACAGATCAATGCCCGGGGCCCCTATGCAAGCGCAGGCGACCTGAAGGTGCTGGCCGATGTGACTGCCCCCGGCGGTAGCGGGGGTGCCGGAGGCAACTCCACGAACGGCCCGGGTGGATGGAGCGGTGGCGGAGGCGAAGGCGGGCCGGGAGGAGGCAGGATCGTTGTCGATGTCTACAACGCGAGCCAGATCGGCAGCATCGCCATGTCGGGAAATTTCGACCTGAACGGCGCTGATACGGCCAATGCCGGCAACGCGGGCGGCGGTTATTCGGGCGGCAGCGCGGGCATGGCAGGTTCCGGAGGCTTCATCGGAATTTATGCATTCAACGCCAACGTCCTGGGCGATGTGACGCTGGACGGGATGGTCTCGGCGCACGGTGGCAGCGGCGGCGCCGGCGGCAGTTCTGCGGATGGGGGCGGTGGCTGGGGAGGCTTTGGCGGCCCCGGCGGTTATCTCACTATCGATCGCTCCGGCCCGTATGGCGGCAGCGGCGGAAATGTGTTTGCGCTCGCATCGATGGATTTCCACAGCGGCGCAGGCGGTGCGGGCGGCAGCGGCACGGCCGGTTATGGCGGCGGACTGGGCGGTATGGCGGGCTATGGCGGCTACGTGGTCATCAATTCAAACGGAGGCAGTATCTCGCTTGGTGATGCGATCCTCAACGGCGCCGCGTCGGGCAACTCGGGCGCGGGCGGAAGCGCGTACTTCGGCGCGGGCGGTGCCGACGGCGGCACGATCAATCTGAACTCCTACGGCGGCCCCATATCGATCGGCATGGTGTCGATGAGCGGCGGCGCCGGTGGTGCTGCGGGCGATTCCCTGAGCGCAGGCTACGGTGGCTATGGCGGAGCCGGTGGCATGGGCGGGGCGGCAGGCGAGGTTGTTATCGACAATGCCTACACGCTTGCGGGCATCATCGCGCGCGGCGGGGCGGGCGGGCGCGGCGGTAACGCGACGCTGGGTGACGGCGGCGCAGGCGGGGCTGGCGGCGATGGCCTGTCCGCAGGCATTGCGTTGACCGGAGGCCCTGCGGATCTGTCGGGCGGTAATGGCGGAGCCGGCGGCAGTACCGCATCCGGCAACGGTGGTGCGGGCGGCGCCGGCGGCAACGCGGGCAGTTTCACGATCGCCAACGCCGCAATCAGCGATGCCATCGCGAATGGCGGCAACGGCGGGGCAGGAGGAAGCAGCCTGGATGGCACGGGAGGCTATGGCGGCGACGGCGGCGCGGCAGGCGTCATCCAGTTGATGGGTGTTGCTTCGCTCGGGAATGTCAGCAGCGTAGGCGGCAGTGGCGGCCTGGGTGGCGCGGGGACGGTTGCGACCGGCGCCCCTGGCTATGCGACGGAGGCGGGCAGTGTCGTGGTGAGCGCGCCGGGCAGCCTGGATTTGAACGGGAATATTTTCGTCGCCGCAGGCGCGGGTAACGACGGCTATGGCGGGCTCGTGCAGCTCGCCGACGGCATGTTGTTGCTCTCGGCGGCGGGCAGCATCACGCAGACCGATCCGGCGGCGACGATCCAGGTGGACAACCTGCAGATCGACGTCAACGCAACGGGTAACGTGAATCTGAACAGCCCCTCGAACATCATCATGTCGTTCAGCGCGGGCCTGGGTTACGGGGGCGCGGTGCCCGGTAGCTTCAGCCTGGTGACGAACAGCATCGGACTGGGTGCAGGACTGCAGCCGCAGGGCAATGTCATCGCCACGGGTGACGTCGTGCTGAAGAACCCGTTCGCGGACGGCACGCTCGGCGCGGGCATCGTCCAATCGACGCTCGGCGCAGTGACGCTCGTTGCGGACAACCTGAGCATCGGCGGCGAAATCAGCAGCCCGACCTCGGTCACCTGGACAACTGCGAATGATCGGACGATGGGCGCTACGCAGGCGCTGTTCGACGCGATCAGCGCGCCGACCGTTGCGCTCGGCGGGGCGGGGCAGACCCAGAATATCGCGCTGCTCGGGGCTATCGATTTCACGGGCAGCGCGACCACGACGCTTGCGCTGATATCCGCAGGCGCGGTCTATCAACCTGGCGGCACGGATTCGCTCACAGTACAGAATTTCGTCGCCAAGGGCGGCAGCGCAAGTTTCACCGGAACCAACAACGTTGCCAATCTGCAGATGCAGGCAAGCGCGGGCGACGCGGTGTTCTACAACGAGACCGACCTGAAGCTCTCGAAGATCGATGCGGCGCTGCCGGCGGGGGCCAGTGCCACGGGCACGCTGTTCCTATCCAGCGGCGGCACGATCAGCGGTGCTGCGGCCGATGCCTACTACGCAACCGGTGCCCAGGTTCTGCTGGGTGCGGGCGGCGCGATCGGCTCCGCCGCGACGCCGCTTCAGGTCAGTACGCCGTCGCTCTCTGCGGTGGCGGCGAGCGGGATCAACATCGCCACCAACCAGTTCAGCCCGGCCCTGGTGACGGTGGACCTGCTCGAGAACACGACGAGCGGCGATATCGCGCTGGATGCCTACGGCGGCTTGCTCGCCAACTTCCTGGTGGTGAACGACGGCGGCAGCGTGTCCCTGATGACGCACAGTCCCCTGAGCGTGCTGGGCGGCATAAGCAGCGCGGGAAATATCCTGCTCTCCAGTTCAGGCGCGCCGAGCAACGACATCAAGCTCGATGGCGTATTCACCTACATGAAGGACGGCGAGTTCGTGGTCAATGTCGGGCCAGGGGGCAATCTGGTGCTTGCCACGACCTTCGACGGCGTGATTACCGTGCAGACCGGCGGGCAGAGCCTGGAGCAGCTTTTCCAGGAAACGGCCGGATCCGATTCCACCGTCTCGCAGTCGCTGAACAGCATCGCAAACGCGAACGAGGACATCAATAACAGCGTCGGTACGCCGTCGCCGAATGACGATGTGGATAACTCGCTCAAGATTGTGGTTGCTACGCAGGGCGAAGGCGGCGAGTCGGGCGATGAGGGCGCGCCGGACGAGGACGACAGGAAGAAGAAGCAGCGGGAGAAGGCTTTCGGAGCGTGCAAACCATGAAAAACAATCGCTATGTCGGATCGGCGGGCATTGCGCTCGGCCTGCTGATGGCACCGCTGTTCGCACTCGCCAACGGCGTCGTCTCCAACCTCTCTGGAACCCTGTCGGTCAACCGCTCCGACGGCACGGTCGGGCTGCTCTCGGAGAAATCCCAGGTGCGCCCGGGCGACGTGATCACGACGGAGCGCGACAGCTACGCTCTGGTGCGCTTCCCTGACGGCGCGCAGGTGACATTGCGTCCGCGCACGCAGGTGAAGCTGGAAGAGTTCAACTACGACAAGTCCGCGCCCGAGAAGGACGGCTTCGTGCTCGGCCTGCTGAAGGGCGGGATGCGCGCGGTGACAGGACTCGTTGGAAAGCGCGGAAATCGCGATGCCTTCCGCCTGAGCACCACGACCGCGACCATCGGTATCCGCGGCACGGACTTTTCTGCGATCGATGTCCCGGCGGGGGTGGCAGGGTTGAACGCCGGCGTCTACGTCAAGGTTGCCGAAGGTGTGGTCGCGTTTCGCAGCGGCGGTACCGACCTGCAGGTAGGTGCAGGACAGGTCGCCTTCTCGGCCGCACAGAACGTCGCACCGCAGATCATTCCGCCGCCGCCGAGTCTGCCGCAGATCGCGCCGCCGCGCTCGTTCGAGGGTGCCAAGGTGCAGACGGTGGTGAACACCAAGGGGAATGCCGCGCTCTGCGACTGAGTGTTCGCGAGTGCTGCACTAGGCCAGCGCCGCTTCGCAGCGAGCGATCATAGTCGCCAGTGCGGCGCCCCGATCGTGGTTCGCGTAGTGCGTCGCAAAGGAACACGCATTGTGGGTATAACGCGGATTGCCCGCGAGCTCCTCCAGCGCTGAGGTGAAATCCGGCTTCGCCTCTTCCGCAGCGATCCCCAGTCCCATCCCCTGACGCACCACGCGCCGCGTGATCAGAAACTGCTCCAGTTGCGTGGGCATCGCGAGCAGCGGCTTGCCAGCGAGCAGGGCCTGTGCGCTCATCTGGTGGCTCGCATGGCAGGCCACGATGTCCGCCTGAGGCAGGAGCGCCGACACGGCCATCGGTTCCTCGGTGATGAAGACAGACGTCCCGGCATATTTTTCACGCAGCCCCAGATCGATGCCGCGGCACAGCACGAGCGTCGGGCAGCGCAGGCGCACGAGCGCTGCGAACAAGGCATCCAGGTGCTTGTAGTACGGGTAGAGATAGGCAAACACACGCGCAGGTCTGCCTGCGGGCCACGCAGCCAAATGCGTACCCTCGCCTGAGAGCGGAATGCCGAAGTATTCGACTGTGCCGCGCCCGGTATAGATATCGAGCTCCGGGTAGGTGAGGAGGACCGACCGGCCGCTGAACAACTCGCCTATCGTGGCGATACCCGGCTGTCCGTAAGCAGCCAGCACCGCGCTGATCGCTGCAATGACCCGGTGATCGATCGCCTCCAGTTCGCCCGGCGCCACCTGCAGCCAGTCGCGCAGCAGCGGCGTCGGCATGGTCGGCGGCGGCACGTGGAAACCCTGCGAGATCTCGAAGCTCGGGATGCCGAGCGTCCTTGCGGCGATGTGCGCCGCTGGCGCGACGCTCGCGATCACGGCGCTCGCTCCGCTAAGGCGCTCGCGCCAGGCTTCGATCAACTGGCGCAAGCCCGCGCCATCGCCATAGCCGAAGTTATGCAGAATTTCGCCGAGTGTCCGCGCATCCCGCGTTTGCTCAGGCGCAACCCAGATCGGCGCGTGCATGCGTGGAATCTCAGAGGCACCCTCGAGATCGCTGCCGGCCGCGATCTCACGCAGCAGAAAGCGCGCATCGTAGCCGCGCGCCTGCATCGCGCGCGCGATCGGCAGCAGCGTCGTCACGTGGCCGGTACCCGCGCCCAACTCCCAGGCGAAGTCGATGCGGCGCTTCGACGCAACGGCAGGAGATGACTTGCTCAGTCTGCGAAGAAAATAGTCGAGATAGGGCTTCCTCTTTTCGCTCGAAAAACGCTGTTCCATGCTGTGTCGCGCCGCCTCGCCGACCCGCTTTCGCAGCGACGAATCGGACTTCAATGTATTGATGATGTGAAAGGCCTCCTCACTATCATGAAAAAGGAAACCGTTCGATCCGTGCTCGATGTACGAGGCATAGCCGCCGCGCACATGGCAGACCGCCGGCAGTCCGCACGCCATGGCCTCGAACACGACGCGCCCGCCCGCCTCCAACCAGCTATCCGACGTTCTATACAAGAAGCAATCGAGTCCCTGCAGAAATTGCGGCGCCGGCTGTGCGCCGGCCTGAAGCAGCGCTACGCGGGTTTCGCCCAGGAGTGAAGAGCGCAAGCAGGTTCCACCCATGATCCGCAACTCGATGTGCTCAGCGGCCAGTCGCCGGTAAAGCGCGGGGTCGTCCGGGTGATGCTTTTCCGGGACGTCGCGGCTCAACCGCCCCGCTACGAAATCCTCATTCGGGGCGCCTGCCGAGGGCGAGAATGTCTGGAGGTCGATAAGCGAGAGGAACACCGGACCGGGAATCGCGATTGACTCGCGCACCAGCGGTGATTCGTAGAGGATCTCAAGTTTGGCAATGCGCCTTAGACGGTCGATGACTGCGTACTTCAGCGCCGGCCCCACAACGGTGTTGTAACTCAGGATCAGGCGCTCGGGCTGGGCGGATTCAAGCCAATCTGCCAAAGGGAAATAATTGCCTGCGATGACCAGCGTGCCGCCTCGTGGGCCGGTGCGTTCGCGGCCTATCGGGGTGATGGGAAAGGCGACAAGCCTTGGATCCGGCGCACCGGTACTCCACAGGTGGACGTCGGCACGCTCGCGCAACATGGCAAACAGCTCGAGCGCCGCGCGCTCGCTGCCGCCGAGCGCATTTTCGAATCGATTGACGATGTGTATCAGCATGAGACGAAGTGGAGGGTACAGCCATCAAGGAGAATTCGATGAAGTAGACTGGCAAACAAGGTACTGCGCAAGCGCTGTAGCCGTCGCAAAGAATGTCTTACTCCTCTAACACGAATCCGGCGGCCACAGGGGCCATTGCCATGGCCCTGGCGCACCATCGCGCGGGCCGCTGGCGCGAGGCGGAGTTGCTCTATCGGGAAATCCTGCAAGGCGACCCCGAAAACATCGATGCCCTGCATTACCTGGGCGTGATCGCGCATCAGGCCGGCAGGCACGACGCGGCCATTGCGCTGATCGAAAGGTCCGCCGCGCTGCGCCCGGACGCGCCCGACATCCAGAACAACCTGGGCGAGGTGTACCGCGCGGCGGGGAGGGCTGCGGATGCGGAGCGCTGCTTTCGCAGGGCGCTTGCGCTTCGCCCCGACTACGCCGATGCGCTGAACAATCTCGGCAATGTGCTCGGACGCACCGGCCGCGAGGCACAGGCTGAGCAAGCCTATCGCGGCGCACTTTCGCTCAACGCCGGTTTCGCCGAGGCCTGGAACAACCTCGGCAGCATCCTGAGGGTGCAGCGCCGCGATGCCGAGGCGGAAGAGCCTTACCGGCGCGCGATCGCGCTGCGCCCGGAATACCGCGAGGCGCGGCAGAACCTCGTTTACCTGTTACGCGATGCGGGCCGCACCGAGGAGGCGGCGCGCCTGGTCAGGCATGGGACGCCCCCCGGCGTTCGGGGTCAGCCGCAGCACGGGCGCGCGGAGAGCCAGGGCGCTCAGTTGCGGGCGATGGAAGCGGCGTGCCGCGCGGAGCTGGCGTGCAACGAATCGGCCGTTGCGCGCTATCGGCTGGCCGGCATCCTCGCCGAATCCGGACGCGGTCTGGATGCGGAGCCCGAATACCGCCGTGTGCTCGCTATCGATCCTGCGATGGGGGCTGCGCACAATGACCTCGCAAACTGCCTGCGCCGCCAAGGCAAGGCAGCGGAGGCGGAGGCGCACTATCGGCGGGCGATCGAGCTCGAGCCTGGCCTTGCAGAGGCGCACAACAATCTTGGAAATCTGCTGGCGGACGGCGGAAACCTGGCCGAGGCTGAGGCTGCCTACGTGCAGGCGCTGGCCCGCAAACCGGACCTCGTGCTTGCGCACACGAACCTCGGCACGCTGCTCGCGCAGAGCGCAAGGACTGACGAGGCCGATGCGAGCTTCCAGCGCGCGATGGCGCTGCGGCCCGGCGACTCGCTGCTGCGCTGGAATTATTCCCTGTTCCGTCTGCAGCTTGGCGATTTCGCGCAGGGCTTCCAGCACTACGAGACGCGGTTCGATGCCGGCGACGAAAAGGCCTTCGGCGCCGCGCGCCGCGTGCTGCGGCAATTGCAGGGCGTGCCGCGCTGGCAGGGCGAGCCGCTGGCGGGACAGACCATGCTCGTCTGGACCGAGCAGGGCCTGGGCGACAGCGTTCTGTTCATGCGCTTCCTGGTGGAATTGAAGGAGCGCGGTCTCAGAAAGCTGATCGTGTACTGCGAACCGACCCTGGTGCGCTTGATGCAATCGATGCCGGCAGTGGATGAAGTGATCTCGCGCCAGGGCCCGGTGCCGCTCGGGCGTTTCGATTTTCATTGTCCGATCATGAGCCTGCCTTTGTTGCTCGGGACGCGCCTGGAGACGCTGCGCGCCGAGGTGCCCTATGCAGTGGTACCGCAGGAAGTCTGCGCCGAGTGGCGCACGCGTCTCGTGGGGGTGGCCCGGCCGCGGATCGGCATTGCCTGGCGCTCGGGCGGCCTGAGCACAGCCGGCGCGCTGCGCGACATTCCGCTGGAGCGCTTTGCGCCGTTGTTCGATATTCCCGGACTAAGTTTTATCAGCCTGCAGAAAGGCGAGGGCGCCGGCGATGCGAAGTGGCTCGGCCTGCCCGTGGGGGCCTGTATCGACGAGGCGCGCGACCTGCTTGATACCGCGGCACTGATGCGCGAGCTCGATCTCATTGTGACCATCGATACCGTGATCCCGCATCTTGCGGGGACGCTCGCGATCCCGGTGTGGCTGCTGAACCGTTACGAGAGCGACTGGAGGTGGCTGAACCATCGCACCGACAGCCCCTGGTATCCGAGCCTGATGATATTCACACAGCCGGCGAAGGGCGACTGGGACGGCGCCCTGAAGCGCGTGGCCTCGGCGTTGCGCGCCTGGGTGGCGGCGCGCAGCAAGGCCCACACCGATTCCTAAGCCAGGCGCGCGATCGCCTCGATCTCCACCTTGAAATCGCGCGGCAGTCGCGCCACCTCGACCGTCGAGCGCGCCGGCTTGTGCGCGCCGAAGGCCTGCTCGTAGACCTTGTTCATGGCGGCGAAATCGTTCCAGTCCTTAAGGAAGACCGTGGTCTTCACGACGTCCTCCATCTTCGCGCCGGCCGCGGCGAGCACCGCGCGCAGATTGCTCATCACCTGTTCCGTCTGCGCCGTGATGTCGCCCGTCACCGGCGTGCCGTCCGCGGCGAGCGGAATCTGCCCGGAGGTGAATACCAGCTTGTCCATTGCGATGGCCTGGGAATAGGGTCCGATCGCGCGCGGCGCGGCGTCGGTCTGGATGCTTCGCATGCCGGGTCTCCTTCAAGCAGTGAAAAATGCGTTTTCAGGAAAGATAGTAACGTATATGTTACTATCTTTCCTGTGGCGGGCTGCAAGCCTCCCCCGAATGCGGGTTCCTGCGGCTCCTGCTCATTTCGGAAACTGCGCGCGCGCATCCAGCGTGTCGGCCTCGCGCAGGGCCTCGTAGTGCTTGCGCTCGGCCTCCGTGAGCTTGGGCGGGACGACGATGTTCAGCACGGCGTACAGGTTGCCCGCGCCGCCCGCGTGCTGCGGCAGCCCCTTGCCTGTCAGGCGCATCTTCTGGCCCGACTTGGAGCCCGCCGGAATTTTCAGCGCGACGCGGCCCTCGAGCGTCGGAATCTCGATCTGCGCGCCGAGCGCGGCTTCCCAGTCGCGGATAGGTACGTCCAGGTAGAGGTCGTGGCCGCTGGGTTTGAACAAGGGGTGCGGGCGCAGGGATATGTTGAGGTAGAGATCGCCCGCCGGCCCGCCGTTGAACCCTGGTCCGCCGCGGCCGCGCAGCCGCATGCGCTCGCCGTCCGTGACGCCTTTCGGAATCCGCGCGTTGATGGCGCGGGACTTGCGGACGACGCGGCCATCGGGCGCGTGCTCGCGGCCGGTCACTTCCATGCTTAGCTCCGCGCCCTGCGCGGCCTGCTCGATGCTGATCTCGACGTTCACTTCCTGGTCTTCTCCTGCCATGGAGCCCGCCGTTCCCCCGCGCGTGCCGCGGCGGCCGCGCGTGCCGCCGCCAAACGAAGCGAACAGGTCGGACAGGTCGATGCCGCCGAAGTCGTCGCCGCCATTCGCCCCGAAGCGTGTCTCCCAGCCGGGAGGGGGACGGAAGTTCTGCCCCGGGCGGTGTTGCCCGAGGCTGTCGTAGGCGGCCCGCTTCTCCTTGTCACCCAGGGTGGCGTAGGCTTCGCCTACTTCCTGGAATTGCTCCTTGGCGTTGGCTTCCTTGGAGACGTCGGGGTGATACTTGCGTGCGAGCTTGCGGTAGGCCTTCTTGATTTCATCCTCGCTGGCGCCGCGCGCCACGCCGAGGGTCTTGTAGTAGTCCTTGTATTTCATGATTTTCCAGTGAAGCGACAATTGCGGGCGCGGACAGCTCGGGTGCCCGCGGGTAGAATCCGGCAATGAAACCGACTCTGGTACAGGGCCTCACGCTCAGCAAACAGCTTACCGTAGACGCCGGGCGCTGCATCACCTTCATGGGCCAGGATGCCATGGTGTACGCGACGCCAAGCATGGTTAATGACATGGAGCATGCCTGCCTGGATGTACTCGCGCCGCATCTGGACGCAGGGGAAAGTTCGGTCGGGACGCACGTTTCCATCGATCACCTTGCGCCAACGCCGCTCGGCATGCAGGTGCGGATCGATGTCAAGCTGGCGAGAATCGAAAAGCGCGGTATGACGTTCGGGTTCTCGGTGCACGACGGGATCGAGGAAGTCGGGCGCGGCTCGCACACGCGGTTCGTCGTCGATGGCGCCAGGACTCGCGAGCGGCTGACAGCCAAGCGGGCCAAGGCCGGTCTTGCGGCGTCCGCCGCCTGAGCGTGCACGGGTATTGACCCGGCGTCGGCTAGAATCGGGCCTTTTTTCGCCCATCCTTTCCCCATCGCATGGCACTCATCGTCCAGAAGTACGGCGGCACCTCCGTCGGCACGGTCGAGCGCATCCGGAATGTCGCGCGGCGCGTCGCCAAGTGGCGCGCAGCCGGTCATCAGGTGGTGGTGGTGCCCTCGGCGATGTCCGGCGAGACCAACCGCCTGATCGGCCTTGCGAAGGAGCTGCAGCCTCAGCCGGATGCGCGCGAGCTGGATGTCATCGCCTCGACCGGCGAGCAGGTCACCGTCGGGCTGCTGGCGCTGGCGCTGGGCGCGCTTGGCGTCAAGGCGAAGAGCTACTGCGGCTGGCAGGTGAAGGTACTCACGGATTCCGCCTTCAGCAAATCGAGAATCATCTCGATCGACGCCGCAAGGCTGCAAAGCGATCTCAATGACGGCTGCGTGCCGGTGGTGGCCGGCTTCCAGGGCATCGATGCGGACGGCAACATCACGACGCTCGGGCGCGGCGGCTCGGACACTTCCGCGGTGGCGCTTGCCGCCGCCTTGAGGGCGGATGAATGCCAGATCTTCACCGATGTGGATGCGGTCTATAGCACCGATCCGCGAGTGGTGCCCGAGGCGCGCCGCATGCATACGATCAGCTTCGAGGAAATGCTGGAACTCGCGAGCCAGGGTTCGAAGGTGCTGCAGATCCGTTCGGTGGAATTCGCCGGCAAGTACAAGGTTCCGACGCGCGTGCTCTCAAGCCTCACCGACCCGGATATTTCGGTAGAGGTGGAAGCTAATTCAGGCACGCTGATCACATTCGAGGAAGATCCCCACATGGCCATGGAACAGGCAGTCATTTCCGGTGTCGCGTTCAACCGCGACGAGGCGAAGATTACCGTGCATGACGTGCCGGACCGGCCGGGTATCGCCTATGCCATCCTCGGTCCGATCGCGGATGCCAACATAGATGTCGACGTCATCGTGCAGAACGTCGGGCACGACGGCATGACGGATCTTTCTTTCACCGTGCACCGCAACGACTACGCGCAGGCGCTGAAGATTCTGAAAGTGCAGGTCCAGCCGCACATCAAGTGCCGCGAGGTAAGCGGCGACGACCGCATCGCCAAAGTGTCGGTCGTGGGCCTCGGCATGCGTTCCCACGCCGGGATCGCGGCGCGCATGTTCCGCACCCTGGCGGAGGAGGGCATCAACATCCAGATGATTTCGACCTCGGAAATCAAGATATCGGTGGTCCTGGAAGAGAAATACATGGAACTCGCGGTGCGGGTGCTGCACAAGGCTTTCGAACTGGAACAGGAGTAGGGGCAGAGGGGTTCGCGGTAGAATCGTGGCAAACGGAGAGATGCCCGAGTGGCCAACGCCGAAAGGCGTTGCCGAGTCCGGCGGGGCGCCTGGCGCCCCGAAGCCGCGAGGGGCGGAATGTAGTGAGCGTAGCGAACGGAGAGATGCCCGAGTGGCTGAAGGGGGCGCCCTGCTAAGGCGTTATACGGGTCACACCGTATCGAGGGTTCGAATCCCTCTCTCTCCGCCAGAATGTTATGTAACTATCTATTACTAACATAATTTAATATGGATAGTTGGTTTAACCCACATTTCTACCCACCTTTAATTCTGCGTTCCGCTTACGCGTGAACAGCATCCGAAAAAGTCTTCACTTTGATTTTTTTGGACCGTTCTTCCACCTGGGACGCATCGTACTGAAACTGCAGCCGCATCCATCCCTCCGGCGTGCCGCCAAACGCCTTCGCCAGGCGAATAGCCATATCCCAAGACAGGTCCGCGCTCTCGTTCACCAGATGACTCAGCGCCGATCGCGATACACCAAGCACCTTGGCCCCTTCGGTCACGCTCAACCCGTGTGCCTTCAGGCAGTCCACACGCACCGAAAATCCCGGATGCGGCGGATTCATCATTTTCAAAGTCTTCATAGTGCTCATTCCTTTTCAGTGGTAGTCCTCTAAATTCACCTCTGGCGCATACCCCTCCTCGAATCGAAAGGTAATGCTCGTACACAGCGCGAGCGTCACCTCGGGCAACGTGCACGACAGTCACGAACTGCCCAACCTGCTGCATGGCGAAGAGACCCGGCTCTACGGCGACAGCGCCTACCGG
>Ga0209726_10001667_pt1 | contig 35171 bp, 34 predicted proteins | sample Subgrocontami54m_FD_187453 | JGI IMG/M metagenome (GOLD analysis project Ga0209726, IMG submission 187453) | Subsurface groundwater microbial communities from S. Glens Falls, New York, USA - GMW46 contaminated, 5.4 m (SPAdes) (version 3) | ecosystem: Environmental > Aquatic > Deep subsurface >...
CACCGGGACGAGATCGACGCCCTGGGAGAGCTGCACCGACCCGAACGTGAAGCGGCGCAGCGCCGAGATCGAATCCATGCCGACGGTACCCAGCGCCAGCCCGATCGCCACCATGACGAACGCGTTGACCAGCGAACCGCCGGACAGCCGCGACAGCAGCAGGATGCCGCCGAACGTGATGGCGAAGTACTCCGGCGGCCCGAAACGCAGGGCGAGATCGGCCAGCCAGCTCGCCGCGAACATGATGCCGACGACGCCCAGAGTGCCGGCCACCCACGAGGCGACGGCCGAGATGGCGAGCGCCGCGCCCGCGCGCCCCTTGCGCGTCATCTGGTAGCCGTCGAGCAGCGTCACCACCGAGCCGGCCTCGCCCGGGACGTTGACGAGGATCGAGGTGGTCGACCCGCCGTACATCGCCCCGTAGTAGATGCCGGCCAGCATGATGAGCGCGGTGGCCGGGTGCATCGCGAACGTGGACGGCAGCAGCAGCGCCATGGCCCCGACGGGGCCGATGCCCGGCAACACGCCCACCACGGTGCCGACGACGACCCCGATGAAACAGGCGAGCAGGTTCGCCGGCGTCAGTGCGATGGCGAACCCGTAGAGCAGCCCGTCGATCGGACCCATGCGCTACGGCCGGGGGGAAGCGGCGCCGCCCTCCGACCGCCGTAGGGCGGTCACCACGGCCATCGCGGCAACGGCACGCCGAGGAGGACGGCGAAGAGGTAGTACGAGCCGGCCGAGCCGAGCGCGCCCGTCAGGAGCGCCGCCTGCCACCGTCCCCCCAGCCCCCACAGCACGACCGACACGAACCCGAATGCCGCGATCGGGTAGCCGATCCACGGCAACGTGAGACAGAAGGCCGCCAGCGCCCCCACGGCGCCCGCGACGCGCCGGCGCCGGGCGGGATCGGTCGCTCCGGAGGACGCCTTCGCCTGCGCGGCCTGCGGCGACAGGAACGCCCGCGCGCCGGTCACCAGCGCGACCACGCACGCGAAGACGGCCACGGCCACCGGATAGAATCCCGCTCCCGGTTTCGCCACCGTGCCGAGCGGCAGCTGCGCGGCCTGCGTCAGGTAGAAGCCGGACGCAACCAGGATGACGAGCGGGACGAGGCGGGCGACCATCACGGCTTCTTGAGCATCCCCAATCGCTTCAGCACCTCAGCGTAGTCCCGCTGTTCCTGCCAGAGATCCTGGCGCAGCTTGTCGCCGGCGCGATAGTCGATCTCGACGCCGCGCGACTTCATGAGAGTGACGAACGCGGGCTCCTCCATGGCGGCCTTCGCGGCGTCGTGGATGTACTTCAGCACGGACGCCGGCGTGCCCTTCGGGGCCGTGAGCACGAACCAGGTGCCGGTGGACTCGCCCAAGCCGACCTCCCTGGAGGTGGGCGCGTCCGGGAAGTCGGGAAAGCGCTGCGGGTGGGCCACCGCGAGCACGCGGAGCTTCTTGGCATCGACGAGCGGCTTCACCTCGCCGGGCTGGGCCATGACGGCGTCGACGTGCCCGCCGAGCAGCGCGGGGCTGCTCTCCCCCCAACCGCCGAATGGCACGTGCGTCGTCTTGAAGTTGCCGGCCACACCCCACCGCTCGAGGGTCAGGTGGCTGATCGTCCCCTCCCCGGGCGAACCGACGCGCAGCTTGCCGGGATTGGCCCGCGCCGCCGCCATGAACTCCTGCACGGTCTTCCACGGCGCGTCGGCCTTCACGGCGAGCAGCGTGTAGAGGGAGATCGTGTTGAGGATGGGCTCGTAGTCGTCGGGCGTCTTGTACGGCAGATCGTTGAGCTGAGGATGGATGACCAGCGTCGAGTTCGGCGCCAGGATCACCGTGTACCCGTCCGGCTTCGACTGGACCGCTTCGGCGACCCCGAGGGACCCTCCCCCGCCCGGACGGTTCAGCACCGCCACGCCCTTCGGAAACTTCTTCTTCATCGACTCGGCCATGGGCCGCGCGACGATGTCGACCATGCCGCTGGCCGGGTACCCGACGATGATCGTCAGCGGCCGCTCGGGATACTGGGCGGCGGCGGGCAGAACCGATCCAAGAAACGATCCAAGGACGAGCGCGGTCAGAAGGGCAACGCGGAGCATGGCGAACCTCCCTCTCGAGAATGGTCTTCGGCAGACAATAGGGGCTACGGCCCCCGGGGTCAAGGGCCGGCCGCGATTGGTCCGGGCCGGGCCTCATGCTGCCGGGCGTGCCTCCCATGCCGGCAGGCACAGATCGGATAGCTCGATGGGCCAACGACCCGGCGCCTGTCCGGGTGGGGGTTCACGGAAGGCGGCGCAGGAATTCAAGTGCCGGGCTGCCCCGGATGCCCTCCGGAGTGACGAAGTCCCTCGTTCCGGTCGCGGAAAGCTGCCATGCCTCTGCCGCGGGGAACCGGAGCTTGAGATAGCGGAGGCCACGGTCGATGGGCGTGTCCGCCCACTTGCACTCGATCAGGTGCGTGGGGCGGCGTCCCTCGACCACGACGAAGTCGACTTCGCGGCCATCCACGTCGCGAAAGTAGCGAAGCTCCACGTCGCGCCCCTCGGTGTCTTGCACGAAGTGCACCCACTTGAGCAGGTGAGCGCCCACGAGGTTCTCGAAGCGTTGGGGCCGCTCGGGGACCACCGACCAGTCCAGGTGATAGTGCTTCTGTTCCTTCTTGACCGCGCGGATACGGGGCGCTCCAAAGGGGGCCACCCGGAAGACGGCGTACAGCCGCTCGAGAATCGCGATCCAGTTCGCCACGGTCCCGTGGCTCACCTGGAGGTCTTCGCGGAGCGCGTTCAACGAGAGCGGCGAGCCTACCAGGTCCGGCAGCCTGAGCATGAGGTGCTCGATGCGGCCCAGATCGGTCACGCGCTCGAGGCTCGTGATCTCCTCGCGCACGAGCAGGTTCCTGTACTCCCGCGACCAGCGTCTCGACTCTCGTTCGCGGCCGCCGAAGAACGGCTCGGGGAAGCCGCCCAGGGTGAGGAGGTCGAGCAGCTCGGCCTGTCCGCGCAGGCCCAGCTCGCCGGCGGACAGGGGATGCAGGCGGAGGAGGTGGTACCGCCCCTGAAGGGAGTCGCCTCCGTGGCGGTAGAAGTCCAGGCGCGCGCTGCCGGTGACGAGGATTTGCTGCGCGGCCCGGCGGGAGTCGTAGAGTCCCTTCAGGAGGCTCCGCCACGCTCGGTACTTGTGGATCTCGTCGAACGCCCAGAAGTCCGACGCGGGAAGCTCGCGGCGCAGGATCGCCTCCCGGTCCAGGGCGACGTCCCAGTTGAGGTACCCGGGCTTCCGCCCAACCAAGCGTCTGGCGAGGGTCGTCTTGCCGACCTGCCGGGGGCCGGCGACGAAGACCATCTTGCGCCGGAGGTCCCGGCGGACCTGCTCCTCCAGGTAGCGAGGGCGAGTCGCCATGGCCACAGGATACGAGTATTTTCGAGTGTGATCAAGAATACACGCGAGTGTTTTCGAGCTCGGCCCTTGCCGTTCAGGCCTTGAGGCTCTCCGGGAGCGCCTGCAGCGCGCCGACGACGCGCTCCATGACCTCAGAGGGCGAAGTCTCTCCTCAGGTTGTGGTATCTCTAGCCACCGCTTCCTGGTCCAGTGTGCCCGATGGCTCGTCGCACACCTGGCGGCGCGGCCGGGACTACCGCCCCGTCGCTGGTTCGCGAGATCTCCTGTCCGCGCCGCGGCGGCCGGCGGCGGAGGGAGGGGGGCGGCGAGCGGGACGTCCAGCCCAAGCCTCTCGAGCTGGGATACCCCATACTTGCCGGCACCTAACGAGGTCGCGGTTTCAGGCTGCACTCGCACATCCACGACTCGGTATGCCCGGGGTTACCGATGTTCGCGGCCGCCGAAGAACGGCTCGGGGAAGCCGCCCAGGGTGAGGAGGTCGAGCAGCTCGGCCTGCCCGAGCCGACGCTCCTCGCGGATCTCGTCCGCCTGGCCACACTGCGCTGGCGCAAGGTTGGACACTCCGGTTACTATCTCCCCCAGCCCCAATCAGGCGGGTTGCGGCGCGGCGCCCCTCCCAGTCGAAGCATTCGCGACCAACAAAAGGAGAATCGGCATGCGACACGTGAAGTGGATGATGGTGGTGCTCGGCATCGTCGCGCTGGCGCTGGGCGTCGGCGCGGTCCAGGGGCAGCAGCTCAGCGGCGAGTACAAGATCGGCGTGCTCGAGCCGCTGACCGGCAACCTCGCCGTCCAGGGCAAGCTGCACCTCGAGGGCTACGAGATCATGCGCGACCTCATCAACGAGCGCTTCGGCGGCGTGATGGGGAAGAAGCTGGTCTTCGTGACCGGGGACGCCGTCGATCCCACCGTGGCCGCCTCCGAGGCCACGCGGCTGGCCACCCGAGAGGGCGTAAAGATCATCACCGGCACGTTCTCCTCCACGCTCTGCGGGGCGGCCAGCGAGGCGGCGTCGCGGCAGAACGTCATCTACTGGGAGAGCTCCTGCGTCGATCCGAGGCTCACCCGGCGCGGGCTCAAGAACGTGTTCCGGACCGAGATCGACGGCACCGGGTTCGGCTGGTACAACATCGAGTTCATCGCCAAGCACCTGGCGCACCGCCTCGGCAAGAAGCCGAGCGAGCTGCGCGTGGCGTACCTCTCGGAAGACTCGTCCTACGGCCAGAGCGTGACGGAGTCCGCCCGGCAGCGCGCCAAGCAGGAATTCGGCATGCAGGAGGTCGGGCTCGAGTACTACACGTTCACGACCAACGACCTCACGCCGATCATCCTCAAGCTGAAGAACGCCAACCCCGACATCCTGCACCACATCGCGCGCGACCAGGACGCCATCCTCTTCTGGCGGCAGGCGCGCGAGCAGAACTTCCAGGTCAAGGCCGTCGTGCACGCCGGCGCGACCGGCTACGGCGCCCCGGGCTTCGGCAAGGCGTTCGGCAACGACGCCAACGGCCCCTTCGCGCTGCTCGAGCCCGGCCCGGGCTTCATCATCGAGGGGATGCGGCCTGAGGGCCAGCGGATCGAGCGCGCGTTCCGCGAGGCGGTGAAGGCCAAGACCGGCTCGGACGTGCTGGCGGGCGGGCATCAGCTCGCGGGCGGCGGTCTCTGGATCCTGAAGCTCGCGCTCGACGCCGCCAAGACCGACGACCTCGACAAGTTCCGCGCCGCCGTTCTGGCCATGGATCTTCCGGTCGGCTCCGCGGTCAACGGCTGGGGGGTGAAGTTCGACGAGACCGGCCAGAACTCCAACGCGCGCGTGCAGCACTACATGCTCCAGTGGCAGAACGGTTCCCTCGTCACCGTGTGGCCGGAAGAGTTCACGACCAATCGCGCCAAGTGGATACCCCTCGGCGCGTGGGACCAGCGGAAGTAACGGCCCGTTTCGCTTCGCCGATCCTGCCGGCGCCCCGGGACGGTCCCGGGGCGCCGCGCGTCGGTTGAGCGGCGCGCCATCCGGCCATGCACGTAGTCCCCCAGCTCCTCGTCTCCACCATCCTCTTGGGCGGGATCTACGCGCTCATCGCCGTGGGGCTCACCCTCATCTTCGGCGTGATGCGCGTCGTCAATTTCGCGCACGGCGAGTTCCTCATGCTGGGCATGTATCTCGCCTTCTGGGCGTTCGCGCTGCTCCATCTCGACCCGTACGTGACGCTCGTCGTGTCGCTGCCGCTCATCTTCGGCTTTGGATGGCTGAGCTACCGCATGGTGATGCGGCCGGTCATCCACGCGTCCCACAACGTGCAGGTTTTCACGACCGTGGGCTTGTCGATCGCGCTCCAGAACGTGGCCCTGGTGCTCTGGACCGGCGACTCGCAGTTCGTGCGCACCGGCTACTACACGGTCGTCGTGCGCCTCGGGAGCGCAGTGCTCAACCTCGCGCAGCTCATCGCGTTTGCCGTCGCCGTGCTCACCACGGCCGCGCTCTTCGCCTTCCTGCGCTGGTCGTACACTGGGAAGGTCATGCGGGCGACCGCGCAGGACAGGGCCGTCGCCTCCCTCATGGGGATCGACACGGGCCGTGTCTTCGCGCTCACCTGGGCGGTCGGCGTCACCTGCGTGGGCGTGGCCGGCGTGCTCCTCGCGCCGATCTACCCCGTCTATCCGACGGTCGGGCTCCAGTTCGTGCTGATCGCCTACGTCGCGGTCGTTTTGGGAGGGCTCGGCGACATGGCGGGCGCGCTTATTGCGAGCCTGATCGTCGCCGCCGTGGAAGTCGTCGGCTCGTACGTGATCGGCACCGCGTGGAAGGAAGTGCTGTATCTCCTCCTGTTCATCGGGATTCTCGTGATCCGGCCCGCGGGGCTCTTCGGCCAGCGCGGCGCCGAGGCGATCGGCACGTGAAGGGAACGTGGCCGGCCGTCGCCTTCTTCGCGCTCGCGGCGCTTGGCCCCGTCGTGGTGCGGGACGCGTTCCTCCTCGACGGGCTGATCCTCATCCTGCTCTGGGGCGCGGCGGCTGCGGCCTGGAACGTCGCCGGCGGCTACGCCGGCCAGGTATCGCTCGGCCACGCGGCGTTCTTCGGGCTGGGCGCGTACTCCGCGGCGCTGCTCGGGACGAAGTGGGGGCTGTCGCCGTGGATCGGCCTGCTCGTCGGGGCCGTTCTGGCCACGGCCTTCGGGTTCGTCTTGGGCTTCCTCAGCAACCGGCTGCGCGGGCCCTACTTCGTGCTCGCCACGATCGCGTTCTCGCAGGTGCTGCTGATCGTCGCCAGCCGCTGGCGCGGCTTCACCTCCGGCTCCGAGGGCATCCCCGTTCCCTTCCGGCCCGGGTTCTGGACGCTCGGCATCACGGACAAGCGCGTCTGGGTCGCCATCGTCCTCGTGCTCGCGGTCTTCCTGTACCTGGTGGAGCTGTACCTCGAACGGTCGCGCCGCGGCTACCAGCTCGCGGCGGTGCGCGAGGACGAAGACGCGGCGCTGTCCCTCGGGGTGCCGGCGCGGCGGCTGAAGGTGGCGGCCATCGCGGCCAGCGCCGCGCTCACCGCGGTGGCCGGGGCCCTCTGGGCGCAGTACGTGGGCTTCGTGGACCCGTTCTACGTGTTCTCGGTCGACCTCTCCATCCGATTCGCCCTGGCCGCGATCCTCGGCGGCATCGGCACGCCGCTCGGGCCCTTTCTCGGCGCTGCGCTCATCTTGACACTGGAGACGTACCTGCGGGCGCGCTTCGGGGGCATCGGCGCCGGCCTCGTCGGGATCTACCTGATCATCTACGGCACCGTGCTCGTCGTGATGATGCGGTTCGCGCCGCAGGGACTGGTGCCCTGGGTCGGCGAGCGGTTGAGGCGGCGCCCCGCCGCGGGACCGGCGTCGTGAGCCTGATCGAAGTCTCGGGCATCACCAAGCGCTTCGGCGGCATCACCGCGAACCGCGACATCTCCTTCGACGTGGAGGCCGGCGAGCTGATCGGCATCATCGGCCCGAACGGGTCGGGCAAGTCGACGCTCTTCGAGGTCCTCAGCGGCTTCTATCGCCCCGATGCTGGGATGGTCCGCCTGGATGGAGCGCCCCTCACGGGCCTCTCCCCCGACCGCGTGTGCCGCCTGGGCGTCGCGCGCACGTTCCAGAAGCTCCGGCCGTTCTCGGGACTCACCGTCGTCGACAACGTGATGATCGGCGCGCTCACCCGCACCCTCGACGTGCGGCACGCCCGGGCGCGCGCCCGCGAGCTGCTCGACCGGGTCGGGCTCGCCGAGAAGGCGGACGAGTACGCGCGCACGCTCTCCACCGGCCAGCGCAAGCGCCTGGAGCTGGCGCGCGCGCTCGCGACTGAGCCACGGGTGCTCCTTCTCGACGAGGTGACGGGAGGCGTCGACCAGCGCAGCATTCCCGGGCTGGTGCAGCTCATCCGTGACCTGCACCGGGGCGGCCTCACGCTCCTCGTGATCGAGCACAACATGCGGGTCATCACCGCGATGGCCCAGCGCATCGTGGCCCTCTACCTCGGCGAGAAGATCGCCGACGGCGCGCCCGACGTGGTAACGCGAGACCGGCGGGTCGTCGAGGCCTACCTCGGTCAGGCGTACGTCCAGTGACGGCGCACGGCGGTGCGCGGCAGGCGGCTCCACTTCTGAATGTGGAAGGACTCGACGTCGCCTACGGCGACTTCCAGGTGCTGTGGCAGGCGGCCATGCACGTGGGTGACGGCGAGATCGTGGCCGTGCTCGGACCGAACGGCGCGGGCAAGTCCACGCTGATGAACACCATCTCCGGGCTGATCACGCCCCGCGCCGGCCGCATCACCTTCGGCGGCGCCCGCATCGACGGCCTGCCCGCCCACCGCACCGCGGGCGAGGGGCTGGCGCACGTGCTGGAGCGACGGCGCCTGTTTCCCTTCCTCACCGTGCTCGACAACGTGGTGCTGGGCGCCCACAACCCGGCCGCCCGCCCGCATCGCGAGGAGACACTGGCCCAAGTCCAGCGCCTGTTCCCCGTCATCGCCGAACGGCAGGGGCAGCTCGCGCACACGCTCTCCGGCGGCGAGCAGCAGATGGTCGCCATCGCTCGCGGGCTCATGGCCCGGCCTCGCCTGCTCATGATCGACGAGCCCTTCCTGGGCCTGGCTCCCATGGTGGTGCAGGAGATCGCCGGGCTCATCCGTCGCATCCGCGACGAGCAGGGCATCAGCATCCTCTTCATCGAGCAAAACGTGGAACTGGCGCTGCGGCTCGCCGACCGCGGCTACATCATGGAATCCGGCCGGACGATCCTGACCGGCCCGTCGGCGGAGCTGCTCCAGTCCGCGGAGGTCAAGCGCATCTTCCTGGGCGACCTCGCGCTCTGATCTCCATCGTCACAGCATGGTGTCGCCCCCGTTCGGGGAGAGCGTCTGGCCGCTGTAGTAGTTGGAGCCGTCGGAGGCGAGGAAGACGGCGGTGGGCGCGACGTCCTCCGGCAGCCCGAGGCGCCGGAGCGCCAGGATCGCGCTCCTCTCGCGGCGGGTCTCGTCGCTGATGGGGCCGACCAGCTCGGTCTCGGTCAGCCCCGGGGCGATGGCGTTGACGTGGATGCCGTGGGGGCCGACCTCGCGGGCCAGCGCCCGCGTGAAAGAGATGATCCCGCCCTTCGTCGCGGCATAGTGCGTGCGCCCGGCCATGCCCTTCTGTCCCAGCAGCGAGCTGACGTTGATGATCTTGCCCGACCCGCGCTCGAGCATGTGGGGCAGGACCTCCCGCGAGCAGAGGAAGACCGAGCGGAGATTCGTCGCAATCATCTCGTCCCAGGTCTCGTCCGACATCTGGTGCAGCAGGGTGTCGTTGAGAATGCCGGCGTTGTTCACGAGCACGTCGATCCGCCCGAAGGCCGACAGCGTCTCGGCCACCATGGCGCGGACGGACTTCCCGTCGCTGACGTCGGCCCGGATGGGGAGCGCCTTGCCGCCGGCCGTCCGGATGGCGGCCACCACCTCGGCAGCCTGAGCCTCGCTCCGGTGGTAGTTGACGCCCACGGCGGCGCCCTCCCGTCCCAAGGCGAGCGCGATGGCCGCGCCGATACCGCGGCTGGCCCCGGTGACGAGGGCGACCCGACCGTTGAGCATGTCCATGAATTCCTCCTCTCCGCCGGAAGCGGGCCGGCGGTCCACGACGCGGAACCGTCATACTGCGCGGGCGAAGGCGGAGTCAAGCGCGAAGTCGCCCTCGTGAAGGTGGAGGTCCGGGCGGAATCACTGTGAGCACCTCAATCCCGCCGAACCTTGGCGAGTCGATTGGACTAAGATACCAGTCGATGGATTACTTTGGGGGCGCGTCCATGGACCGACGGCGATTCATCAGCACCGTCACCTTGAGCCTCCTCGCGGCGCCGCTCGCCGCCCAGGCGCAGCCGGCGGGGAAGGTCTACCGCGTCGGTTTCCTTGGGAACTCGACCGCGGCCCTCGAGGCCAATCTCGTCGGGCCGTTCCGGGAAGGGCTGCGTGACCTCGGCTACGTCGAGGGCCGGAACATCCTGATCGAGTATCGATGGGCCGAAGGACAGTATGAGCGCTTTCCTGCTCTCATCGCCGAACTGGCCGCCCTGAAGGTGGACGTGATCGTGACCGCCGGCACGCCCGCCTCGCTCGCCGTCAAGAAGGCGACACCGTCGATCCCTCTGGTCATGGTGGCCGTCGGCGATCCCATCGGCGTGGGCCTCGTCGCGAGCCTCGCGCGTCCCGGTGGAAACAGCACCGGATTGACCTCGATCGCACCGGAACTGGAAGGGAAACGGTTGGAGCTGCTCAGGGAAGTGGTGCCCAAGCTCTCCCACATCGCCGTGCTGTGGAACCCGGACAATCCGTTTCATGCCGGTTCTTTGAAGGAGGCGCGGGCCGCCGCTCAGGTGTTGGGAATCAAGATGCAGCCCCTTGGGGTACGAGCCTCGGAAGACTTCCCAGCCGCGTTCGCGGCCATTCTCAAAGAGCGGCCGGGCGCACTCCTCGTGTTGGCGGATCGTCTCTTCCTGCACAACCGCGCGCGCATCGTGGACTTCGAGGCCAAACACCGCCTGCCCGGGATGTATGCGTACCGGGAGTTGGTCGAAGCGGGTGGCTTGATGTCCTTTGGACCAAGCTACGCGGGCATGCACAGGCGGGCCGCGACGTATGTGGACAAGATCCTCAAGGGTGCCAAGCCCGCCGACCTGCCCGTGGAGCAGCCGGCAACTTTCGAGCTGGTCATCAACATGAAGGCCACCAAAGCACTCGGGCTGACGATCCCGCAGTCCGTTCTCCTCCGGGCGACGGAGGTGATTCAGTGATGGACCGGCGGACGTTCATCGCGAGCATGGTTGGCGCGGTCCTCTCCGCGCCCCTCGCCGCCGATGCGCAGCAGCCCAAGGGTATGCGCCGGATCGGATGGCTGTCACCCGCCTCGGCCGCCGAGGGCCTGCCGAACCTGGAGGCCCTTCGGGCTGGATTGCGCGAGCTCGGTTACGTGGAGGGCCGGAACATCACCATCGAGGCCCGCTGGGCGGATGGGCGCAGCGAGCGCCTTCCCCAGCTCGCCGCTGAGCTGGTTCGTCTCCCCGTGGACGTCCTCTGCACGTCGGGCTCGCCGGCGTCCGGAGCGGCCAAGAAGGCGACGTTCGCCATCCCGATCGTGTTTGCGAACGTCGCGTTTCCCGATCAGACGGGCCTCGTCGCCAGCTACCCACGCCCCGGGGGCAACGTCACGGGGGTCGCGTTCATCGGCCCGGAGTACGGGAAGCGATTGGAGCTGCTCAGGGACGCGCGTCCCGGGCTCTCTCGTGTCGCCCTGATCTACAACCCAGACAATCCCGCGAGCGTCTTGGCCCTCCAGGAGACGCAGCGGTGGGCCACCGAAATGAAGATCCGGCTCGAGCCCCACAAGTTCCGGGGACCGGACGATTTCGACGCCGTCTTCGGGGCGATCGCCGGGAAGCGGCCCGATGCGCTCATGACGACGGCCGACCCGCTCATCGCCTCCTATCGCGCACGCATCGTCGACTTCACCGCGAAGCAACGTTTGCTTTCCATGTACCCGACCCGGGACTTCGTGGTCGCCGGGGGCCTCATGTTCTATGGCGGCAGCATCCCCGAGATGTACCGGCGCGCCGCCGTGTACGTGGACAGAATCCTCAAGGGCGCCAAGCCCGCCGACCTGCCCGTCGAGCAGCCGATCAAGTTCGACATGGTGATCAATCTGAAAACGGCGAAGACCCTCGGCCTGACGATCCCGCAGTCGCTGCTGCTTCGCGCGGACGAGGTGATCCAGTAAGCCCAGCGTAGGGAGGCATCATGTTTGACCATCTGCTGACCGAAGAGCAGCGCCGCGTTCGCGACGACGCCCGCGATTTCGTGAAGGCGACGCCGCGCCAGCTCATCCTCGACATGGACCAGGAGAAGGTGCGCTTTCCCCGGGAATGGCTTCGGGAGGCGGGGCGGCGCAACCTGCTGGGCGTTCGCCACCCGCGCCGGTGGGGCGGTAGGGGAATGGAGTGGGTGACGGCCTGCGCGGTGAGCGAGGAGATCGGCAGTCTCAGCTACGAGCTGGCCTGTGTCTTCAGCGTCGGAGCCGACCTGGTCTGCGACGCGATCTTGCTACATGGGACGGATGCCCAGAAAGAGCGCTACGTGACGCCACTGCTGAAAGGCGACATCTTCGCCGCCGAGTGCCTCACGGAGCCCCGGGGCGGCTCGGACTTCTTCGGCGCCACGTCGACGGCGGAAGACAAGGGCGACTACTTCCTGCTCAATGGCCAGAAGCGATTCATCGTCGGCGCCGAGGGGGCCGATTATTTTCTGGTCTATGCCCGCACGAACACCGATCCCAGCACCCCGCCTCAGCAGAGCATCACCTGCTTCATCGTCGACCGGGGTCCAGGCGTGGAAGTCCAGTATCTCTACGGCCTCATGGGCTGCCGCGGTGGCGGCACCGGCCGCCTGGTCTTCAAGGACGTCAAGGTGCCGAAGGAGAACGTGCTGGGCACGGTCAATGGCGCCTATCCGGTGTTCAACACCATGATGATTCCCGAACGGCTGGGGACCGCCGCCATGACCATCGGCGCGGCCCGGCCCGCTCTCGACATCGCCACCTACTACACGTCGCGTCGCAAGGCCTTCGGGCAGGTCATCAATCGCTTCCAGGGCGTGAGCTTCCAGGTGGCCGAGGCGGCCATGCTGCTGGATGCCAGCCGGGCCCTGGTCTACACCACGTCGCGGGCCGTGGACGGCGGCATGGAGATGAACCAGGTCCGGCGCCTGATATCGGAAACCAAGAAGTTCGTCACCGAGTCGTGCCAGAAGGTGGTTCATAACGCCATGCAGGTGGTGGGGGGCATCGGATACACGAACGTCTTGCCGCTCGAGCGCATCTACCGTGATATCCGCCTGGCGTCCATCTGGACCGGCACCAACGAGGTGATGGCGATGATCGTCGCCCACGAATGGTACCGGGAGGCGGCGGACGCAAGGCGCGCCCGCTTGAATCGCGATCACGCGGCTGACGCCCCCGAAGCGGAAGCCACCGGCGAAATTATCTACGAGTAGGCAATACGTTTCTGAGGGGACTTCAGTATACCTGCGGCGCTCGGTACTCCCCGAACACCTCGCGCAAGACTCCGCAGATCTCGCCGATCGTCGCATAGGTCGTCACCGCCTCCACGAGGGCGGGCATGACGTTGCCGTCGCCGGCCGCGACGGCCCGCAGCGCGTCGAGCGCGCCGGCCACGCGGCGGGCGTCGCGCTCCGCGCGCAGCGCCCGGAGCGCCGCCGCCTGCTCGGCGGCCACCGCCTCGACATGGCGATGGATGTCGACGCGCAAGGGCTCGTCCTCGACGAAGCGGTTCACCCCGACGATCACCCGCTCACCGGACTCGATCTGCCGCTGGTGCTCCCACGAGGCATCGGCGATCTGCTGCTGCGCCCAGCCCGACTCGATGGCGGCGGTCATGCCCCCGTGCCGCTCGATCTCGCCCATCAGCGCGCGGGCGCGCGCCTCGATCTCGCCGGTCAGGGCCTCCACGTAATAGGACCCGGCGAGCGGATCGATCACGTCGGCCACGCCTGCCTCATGCGCCAGCACCTGCTGGGTGCGCAGCGCCAGCTTGACCGATTGCTCGGTCGGCAGCGCCAGCGCTTCGTCGTAGGCCGCGGTGTGCAGGGACTGGGCCCCGCCAAGGATGGCGGCCAGTGAATTGAGCGTCACGCGAACGATATTGTTCTCGGGCTGCTGGGCGGTGAGCTGGCTCGCGCCCGAGCCCGCGCCGGTCCTGAATGCCCAGCTCGCGGGCTTCTCGGCGCCGAACCGCTCGCGCATCAGCCGCGCCCAGAGGCGGCGTGTGGCCCGGAACTTCGCGGCCTCCTCGAAGAGGTTGGTCCCCGCGGTGAAGTTGAAGGCAAAGCGCGGAGCAAAGCGGTCCACCGGGATCCGCCGATCCACCGCGGCCTGCACGTAGGTGACCGCGTCCGCCAGCGCGAAGGCCACCTCCTGCACCAGACTCGACCCCGCCTCCCGCATGTGATAGCCGCAGACATTGATGAAGTTCCAGCGCGGCAGGCGCTGGGCGCAGTACTCGATGATGTCCGTCACCAGCCGGAGCGACGGCCGGGGCGGGAAGATGTAGGTGCCGCGCGCGATGAACTCCTTGAGGATGTCGTTCTGCGTGCTGCCCGAGAGCCGGTCGAGGGCGAGCCCCTGTTTCTCGGCGAGGGCGACGTACATCGCCAGGATCACGGCGGCCGGGGCATTGATCGCGTTGGCGGGGCTGATTTCCGCCAGGGGGATCTCGTCGAACAGGGTCTCGAGGTCGCGGAGCGAGTTCACGGGCACGCCGACCTTCCCGACCTCGCCCTGCGCTCGCGGGTCGTCCGAGTCGTAGCCGTGCTGGGTGGGCAGGTCGAAGGCGACGTTGATGCCGGTCATGCCGCGGTCGAGCATGTAGCGGAAGCGGCGATTCGTCTCTCGCGCGTTCCCGAAGCCGGCATATTGTCGCATCGTCCAGAGCCGGCCCCGGTACATCGAGGGGTAGATGCCGCGCGTGAAGGGGTACTGACCGGGGAACCCAAGGTCCCGGAGGTAGTCGAGGCTCTGGTCGGCGAGGTCGGCGGGCGTGTGGAGCGCCTGCCCGGAGAGACTCGGGTCATGCTGGCGCGCCGGCGCGGCATCAGCCCCCGTCGCCGAGCCCGAGGGCGCGAGCTGCGCCTCCCAGCTCAGCCTCGCCTGGCGGATCTCCTCGATCGGCTCCTTGTCGGGCATGAGCGGTTCTCCCCGGTGATGATAGCAGGTGACGGGGGCAATCGCAGGCGATGGCCGAGCGTCGCAGCCTCGTGCCTGCCTATCTGACTAAGAAAATGATCCAGGTGCTTCATTGCATGTCGTCGGGTACGTGTCCTAATCTGCTTCCATAGGGAGATGTCCTAGGGATCTCCCTCGGCCTGTGAACCTCAATAGGGAGGCGTGATGGTGGAGAATCCACCGGACCCGGAGGGGCGCCGCTGGGTTTGATCAGGTAGGCGGCGCCGGAGAAGCAGCGAGGTGTGGTCGTCCATAGATCCCGGCGCACGCCGGGACGCGGCACCTAAAGGATGCCGCACAGTAGCCGCCCGGTGCACGGGGTGTCCTGCCCCGTGTCACCGGGCATCGTTTTTACGGCGCCCGGCTTGAAGATCGCGCAGTCCCTGCCGTGACAGTCCACTTCCCGCAAACGTTCTGGTCTACAATGCAGGCGCGATGAGTGCCGGCAGCCGATGAGCTCCGAGTCGCCCGAGGTTCATGGACGCTGCGAGCCCGCGTTCGAGTCCCTGCGACAGGCGCTCGCCGAGATCATGGATGCCGGCTCCGAGGTGGGCGCCGCGCTCGCCGTCCATGTAGGCAGGCAACCGGTCGTCGACCTGTGGGCGGGACACACGGATTCGGCCAGAACGCGGCCATGGGACGAGCACACCATCGTCAACCTCTACTCCGTGGGGAAAGCTGTCACCGCTGTCTGCGCACTCCGGCTCACGGAGGGTGGTGCGCTCGATCTCGATTCACCCGTATCACGCTGGACGACGTTCATATCCTGTCCCCCGCGACGGTCGAGATGGCGATCGCGGAGCCGATGTACGGAGAGGATCAGGTCCTCCAGAGGCCGACACGCTTCGGCCTCGGCTTCCAGCTCACCATGCCGGAGCGCCGGCTTGGTCCGGGCCCGCGCTCCTTCGGGCACTTCGGCGCCGGCGGCTCGCTCGGGTTCGCCGATCCCGACGCTCACGTCGCCTTCGCCTACGCGATGAACCAGGGCCGCGCAGGGTGGCAGCACAAGCATGTGCGCCATTTCATCGATCTGGTGTACGAGGCGCTGTAGCCAACTCGGGCACGTTTCATACCGCATCATCGCGGCGCCAATCGTAGGCTACTGGCCTCGCTCGTCATCTTCGTCGCGGTCCGGGGCTTGAGGCCCTCTCCCGTGACCGACGACGGCCAGGGCAAATGCCAGGGTCAGGACAGCGGTCGTGGTCAGGAAGATGACCATGCCTATCTGGCATCCTGGGTCGCTCCAGGCCTTGCTCATCAACCAGCCAAAGACGATGCCGGCGCCGGCGAACCACGCGTCCCTCATCCTCGGGCCTCCTGAAGAGCAGGTAGAATAGGTGCCATGTGCGGCCGCTATACTCAGACCGCGGCGTTCGACGAGCTGGCCCTCCGGTTCGGCATTACAGTCGAGGACACGGGCCTCGAAGACCTGACGCCGCGCTACAACGTGGCGCCCTCACAGTCGGTACCCATCGTGGTGGCCCACAACGGCGGCCGGCAGCTCGTCATGGCGAAGTGGGGCTTCCACCCCGTCTGGATGAAGACCAGCACGCCGGCCCCGATCAACGCGAAGGCGGAGACCGTGGCGACGAGCCGGATGTTCCAGGCCGCCGTCAAGCACCACCGCTGTCTCGTTCCCGCCGACGGCTTCTACGAGTGGAAGCCCGTGCCCGGCCAGAGACGCAAGCAGCCATACTATCTGCGGCTCAAGGGCGGGGGATTGTTCGCCTTCGCTGGGCTTTACTCGCCCGCGGACGCCCAGGCCGGCGCGTCGGCGACGTGCACCATCATCACGACCACGCCCAACGACCTCGTGGCCTCGATTCACAACCGGATGCCGGTGATCCTCGAGCCGGACGACGAGGGCCGCTGGACCGACGCGCACGTGACCGACCCGGCCACGGTGCTGCCCTGCCTCCGCCCGCTGCCGGCTTCGCTCATGGAGGGGTACGCGGTGTCGACCCTGGTGTCATCGCCCGGGAACGAAGGGCCGCGCCTCGTCCAGCCGGTCAGCTGACGCGATGACGAGAATGGACTTGGAGAAGTGGCTCATCCGCAATAACTTCACGCAGGCTCCGGCGGGCAAGACAAGCCACAAGCAGTATGTGCTCGGCACGTGCAAGGTGACAGTGCCGGGTCATGGCTCCAAGGATCTCAGCAAGAAGCATCTCGGCATGATCCTTCGCTCACTGGAGTCCGTCGGCTTCGACCGCGCGAAAGTTCGGCGTGAATGGGGTGATGCCTGAATCACAACGGGGGCTGGAGCGCCCACCACCCCCTTGACGATCAACCGCAGGCGACCGTGTAGACGTCCTGGACGCCGTCGGGCAGGTGCTGCTCGGACCACGTGCGGCCTCCGTCCTGGGTGCCGAAGACCTGCCCGCCGCGGCTGACGCAGTAGACCTGGCTGGGATCGGCCCTGTGCAGCGCCACCGCCATCATGGTGCTCCCGGCCTTGACCCCGTGGTCGAAACGCGTCCAGGTCTCGCCGACGTCCCGGCTGCGGTAGAGCGAACCGTCCACGCTCCGCGCCGCGGGGCTCAGGCAGGCGTAGAGATCCCGCGGATCGTGCGGCGACACCAGGATGTCACGGCTGTACGTGAGCGGCGAGAAGCGGCCGATGTCCATGTTCTGCCAGCTCGCGCCGCGGTCGGCGCTCTGGAAAAGGCCCATGCGGACCGCCAGGAACACGGTGCCGGGCCGCGCGGCGCTGACGCACACCGCGTGGCCGTCGAGCATGCCTTCGAGATGGCTATCGCTGTCGATCGTGCTCTTGAGGTGCGGCAGCTCGGCGAGCTTGAGCAGGTCCGAGCTGCAGTCATCCCACGTCTCGCCGCCGTCGAGGCTCCGCATGACCCCGCCGACTTCGAGCGCCGCGTACAGCTCCTCGGGCCGGGCGGGATCCGCCACGAGGCGCATCACGCGGCAGACGAACGACTTCATCTTGACGCGCTCGGGCTGCGCGGCCTTCGGAAGCCGCCGCCACGTGTCCCCACCGTCGTCGCTCCGGTACACGCCGACGGGCGAGGTGCCGGCGTACAGGATACGGGGATTCGCCGGATGCACGAGGATCGACCAGACTTCGGCGCCGTCATCGGGGAAGCCGAGCCGCTCCCAATGCTCCCCGCGGTCCGTGCTCCGGTAGGGGCCGGTCCTGGTGCCGAGATAGACGACGTTCGGGTTCGTCGGGTGGATGGTGATAGCCTGGACCTGGGCGACCTCGGGCAGGCCCTTGGTCAGCTGCGTCCAGCGGTCGTCGCCGTCCGCGCGCCGGAAGATCCCTCCGAGCGTCTTTGAGCTGGACCGCGCCGCACCGACGTAGACGTGCGAAGGCGCCGATGGATTGGTCATGGTGTGTTCCCCTCCGGCCGGAAGTCCGAGGAGCCGACCCAGCCCGTCTCGGAGACGTCGAGCATGACCCCGTCCGGGCCGCTGTACTTCACCTCAACGTTGGCGTGGCGCTGACTGCTCTGCCCGACGCCGAGCGCCTCGTTGACGTCGTCGCGGCGCTCGGAGCCGGCGGCGGCAAGCCGCTCGGCGATCGCATCGAGACTCTCCACGTGAAAGCCGATGTGGTGGATACCGACGTAGTCTTTGCCGCGCTCGGCTCCGGCCACGGCGTCGTTCTTGAACTTGAGGACGGCCAGGTTGAGGTCGCCGTCGGAGAGAAAGTAGCCGCTGACCGACGGATGGTCGACCCGCCCGATCTGCTTCATGCCGAACACGTCGATGTAGAAGCGCGCGGTCTTCTCCGGGTCCTGGGTCGAGAGGGCAATGTGCTTGATCTTCGCCATGCCGTCCTCCACTGTTCGCGGGTTCGATGGGTGGGCTATTTTAGCCCGTCCGCGGCCGCCGCGCATGCGATAGACTACCCGCCGCCACCCCATCGTCCCATCCGCACACAGGAGGAGCACATGCCCAACGTCGGGAGACTCGTACTCGCCGCCCTCGTCGCCGGCATCATCGCCGCCGCCCAGCCCGCGCTCGCCCAGACCACGCTCACGATGTCCTCGTGGGTGTCGCCCCAGCACCACCTGACCAGCGTCGTCCTGCAGGGTTGGGCGACCGAGGTCGAAAAGGCCACCAACGGCCGCGTCAAGTTCACGATGCTGCCCAAGCATCCGTCGGCGGCGCCCGGGACCTTCGACGCGGTCCGGGACGGCCTCGTGGACCTGTCGTACGTCACTGCGAGCTATACGCCGGCGCGGCACATCCTGCCCCTCATGGCGGAGCTGCCGGGAGCCGGCGACACCGCGCTCGTCAACTCGGTCGCCTACTCGCGCATCTACTGGAAGTACTTCGACAAGGTCGGCGAGTACAAGGGCGTGAAGCTTCTGGGCGTGTTCACGCACGGCCCGGGCCAGATGTTCACCAAGCGGCCGGTCGCCGGCATTAACGACGTGCAGGGGTTGAAGATCCGCACCGGCGGCGGCATCGCCGAGGCGGTGGCGAAATCGCTCGGCACGTCCGCGTTCGTGAAGCCCGCGCCCGAATCCTACGAGCTTCTCAAGAGCGGGGTCGCCGATGGCGTGTTCTTCCCCATGGAATCGATCGTGTCCTTCAAGCTCGACACCGTGCTCGAACAGGCGACGCTGTTCCCGGGCGGGATGTACAGCTCGTCGTTCGGCTTCTTCATGAACGAGGACAAGTGGAACAAGCTGTCGAAGGAGGATCAGGCCGCGATCGACAAGCTCTCCGGCGAGCACATCGCGCGCCACGCCGGCCGCTCCTGGGACGAAGCCGACTCGAAGGGCCTGGACGCGCTGAAGAAGTCCGGCGTCAAGATCGTCAACGCGAGCCCGGCGTTCGTCGCCGAGGTGCAGAAGCGCTCCGCCCCCATCGTCGACGACTGGATTCAGAAGGCCGGCGCCAAGGGCGTGGACGCCGCCAAGATCCTCGCCGAGTTCCGTGCGGAGCTGAAGAAGGTCGCCGCCGGCCAGTGACCGCTCCCGCGGCCACATGGGAGCGGCGCGTCGAGGCGCTTCTCGGCGGCGTCGCTTCCGTCATTCTCCTCGCCATGATGCTCCTCACCTTCGTGGACGTGGTGGCGCGGTACGGCTTCAGCCGCCCGGTCCGAGGCGCGTTCGAGGTGACCGAGCTGATGCTGCTGGTGCTGATCTTCGCCGGCCTGCCCCTCGTGTCGTTCACCGACGAGCACGCCCTCATGGATTTCATCGACCGCCTGCTCCCCTCGCGCGCGCAGCGTGCGCTCGATGGCCTCGTGCAGGGCGTATCCGCGGCGATCATGTTCCTGCTCGCCTGGCAGGTCTGGCTCAAGGCCGACAGGATCTGGGCCTACCGTGACGCGACCGACGTCCTGCGCATCGTCTACGGCCCCTTCGTCTACTTCATGGCGGTCTCGATCGGGCTGGCCGGTCTGATCCACCTCTACAAAGTGCTTGAGCGTCGATGAGTGGAGCCCGTCGATGAGTGACGTCCGCCGGTGATCGAGGGCCTCTGCGGCCTCACCGCGATGATGGTACTCGCCTTCTTCCGCATCCCCATCGCGTACTGCATGGGCATCGTCGGCATCATCGGCTACGCCTACATGCGAGACTGGAACTGGCTGGTAGCCTCCGCCATGGTGCAGACCAAGATCTACGAGACGGGGCGCAACTACACGCTCTCGGTGGTGCCGCTCTTCATCCTGATGGGCAACTTCGTCACGCGCGCGGGCATGTCGCAGGAGTTGTTCCGCGCCGCGTACGCGTTCATCGGCCACCTGCGCGGGGGGCTGGCCATGGCAACCGTGTGGGCCTCGGCAGGCTTCGGGGGGATCTGCGGCTCCTCGATCGCCACGGCGGCGACCTTCGCAAAGGTGGCGTACCCGTCCATGAAGCGCTTCGGCTACTCCGACCGGCTCGCCGCGGGCGTCGTCGCCGGCGGCGGCACGCTCGGCATCATGATCCCGCCGTCCACCATCATGGTGATCTACGGTGTCTTCACCGAGACCAGTATCGGCAAGCTGTTCGCCGCCGGCATCCTGCCCGGCATTCTCGGCGCCGTCCTGCTCTGCGGCGCCGTCCGGTACATGACCTGGCGCGATCCCGCCTCGGGCCCACCGGGCGAACGCTCGAGCCGGCGCGAGCGCCTGCTCGCCCTCAAGGACGTGTGGGCGGTGGCGGTGCTGTTCATCTTCGTGATGGGCGGCATCTACGTCGGCTTCTTCACCGCCACCGAGGGCGCGGCCATGGGCGCCTTCGGGGCCCTGGTGTTCGCCCTGTGGCGGCGCGCGCTTACCTGGCGGACGCTCTACGCGTCGCTCCTCGAGAGCGCCCGCACGACGTCCATGCTGTTCGTGATCCTCATCGGCGCGCTGATCTTCGCGGAGTTCGTCAATATCACGACGATGCCGGCGGACCTCAAGGGCTGGGTGACGCGCTTCAACCTGGGCCCGACGATGGTGGTGGCGGCGATCTGCGCGGTCTACGTGGTGCTCGGCACGGCGATGGAAGAGCTGTCGATGATCCTGCTCACGATCCCGGTGTTCTTCCCGGTAATCGTCCAGCTGGGGTTCGACCCCGTCTGGTTCGGCATCGTCATCGTGTGCGTGGTCGAGATCGGCCTGATCAGCCCGCCGGTCGGGATGAACATGTTCGTGCTCAAGACGCTCCTGCCCGAGGTGAGCACCGGGACCGTCTTCAGCGGCGTGCTGCCGTTCATGTGGGCCGACGTGGTGCGCCTCGCCATCCTCGTCGCGTTTCCCTGGATCTCGCTCTGGCTGCCGAGCATGGTGCGCTGAGCGGCCGCGGCATTGCAAAGGTTTGATGCGCCGGTATAGACTCTCGACGGAGTTCACTCATCCCGAGGAGGAATGAATATGCGACAGATCCTGTTGGGAGTGGCCCTGGCGTTGGCGTCCAGTATGGTGTGGAGCTCCGCGCAGGCCCAGACCTGGACTGTCCCGACCGAAGCCCAGCGCTGCCCGTCGAAGTGGGGGGCGGGGGACGAGCGCGGCTCCGCCAATCACATGAAGCCCGCGAGCGTGCTGCGCGCCACCCAGCTCATCAAGACCGGCGAGGTCATCGAGATCGCCCACGTGTTGAATGACAAGATGCCGTTTTTCGGCACCCGCCGCTTCGACGTCCACGTCAAGCGGACGTTCATGAACGACTTCTCCAACCGTCGCGGCAGCAACGAGGAAGTTGTCATCTCGGAGATCGGCCAGGTCGGCACGCAGTTCGACGGCTTCGCGCACCAGTCGCACGAGGATAGCCACTACAACTGCTTCAAGACCGGCGCCATCTCGACCCGCGGCAGCTTCACCAAGCTCGGCATCGAGAAGGTCGGCACGCTCATGACTCGCGGGGTCCTGATTGACGTGGCGGCGCTCAAGGGTGTGGATACGCTGCCGGATACGTACGAGATCACGGTCAAGGATCTCCAGGACGCGCTTGCGCGCCAGCGCCTCACGCTGCAGCCGGGCGACGCTGTGCTCATCCATACCGGCTGGAACAAGCTGTGGGCCAAGGACAACGCGCGCTACGTGAAGAGCTGCCCGGGCATCGGCGTCGCGGCGGCGGAGTGGCTTGCCAAGCAGGATCCGATGCTCGTTGGGTCCGACAACTGGCCGGTCGAGGTGGCGCCGAATCCGGATCCGAAGCTCTCGCTGCCGGTGCACCAGGTCCTGCTGGTGGTGAACGGCATTCACCTGCTCGAGAACCTGAAGCTCGACGAGGTAGCGGCGAAGCAGGTCTACGAGTTTGCGTTTGTCATGCAGCCGCTGAAGGCGCAGGGCTTCTCGGGCTCGACCGTCGCACCGGTAGCGATCCGCTAGCCGCGGCGGTCGAGGAAGACCCGCAGAGCGCGCGCGCACGCCTCTCCGTGCGAGCAGGGGAGGCCGTGCCGCGCGCCCGGGAAGACCTGGAGCTCCGATCCTGGTATGCGCGCGTGCATGTCTTCCATGACCGCGAGGGGCACGAACGGGCTCTGGTCGGGCGCCAGGAGCAGCGCGGGAGCGCGGATGGCGCCGAGCTCGACCGTGAGGTCGGTGCCGATGAGCAGATCAGCCAGGTCGAGGACGCTGTCTGCCGCGGCTTGCGTCTGTACGCGCTCGAACCAGCGGTACTTCGCCTCGGGCACCTGCGCGCGGTCGAGTCGGAGCGGCGTCATCATCTCGCCCCACGCGGCCATGCCCCGCGCGCCGATGAACGCGCGCCATTCCCGGGCGCGCTGTATCGAGCCTCCACGATGCGAAGCATTCGAGACGGTGACGGTCCTCACGATCTCCGGATGCCGGCTGGCGAGATGAAGCGCGACCGTGCCACCCAGCGATTCCCCGACCAGGTGGAAGCGGTCGGCGCGGGCCGCCCGCGCGACGGCCAGCACGTCGCCGGCGAGCCCGTCGAGCGACCACGCGAAGCCCGGCCCGGGCACGGCGGAGCGGCCGAAGCCCAGCGTGTCGAACCGCGCGATGCGGTAGCGATCCACGAGAGCCGGCAGCCACTCGGCCCAGATGTCCGCGGTCGCCCCGACGCCGTGATGAAACACGATGAGCGGCGCGTCGGCCGCCCACGGCGCCGTCACGTCGATGATTTCGTAGTAGAGGGCGCCGCCCGGCCTATCGAGCCTCCCTGTCGTCATGTCAGCTTTCCCTCGCGAAGAGCCGGTCGAAGGCCTGGCGGCGCAGCAAGGTGGCGGCGAGCGGACCGAGCGCCAGCGCGCCGCCCACAGCGTTGAGGACGGCGAAGCCCCACACGCCGAGGATCATCCCCCCGGCGGCAGATCCGAGAGCGCCCATCAAGCCCATGAAGAGGTCGGCGAAACCCTGGATCGACGGCCGCTCCGCCGGCGTCAGAGCGTCGGTCAGCAGCGCGCTCCCGGCCACGAACGCCAGGTTCCAGCCCACGCCGTTCAGGAAAAGCCCGAGAATGACCAGGCCGCGGTCGGTGCCCGGGGCGAGTCCCGCCAGCATGACGGCAGAGATCAGGATCGCCGCGCCGGTGCCGATCATCGGCAGGCGACCGAAGCGGTCGCACAGCCAGCCCGACAGCGGCGACGTGACGTACATGCCGGCCAGGTGAAAGGACACGGCCAGCCCGATCGTCTGCACGTGATGCCCCTGGTCGTGGAGGTAGAGGGGTGACGTGGACGTCGTGCTGATCATCACGAACTGGCTGATCGACAGCGTCGCCAGCGCGATCTGCACCCGCACATCTCCGAGGAGCGCGCCGAGCCGGCGGGCCGTGCCGGCGGGCCGCCCCGCGTCGGCGATCGCCTGGCTGTGGCGCGCGATCGCCAGCGGATCCGGCCGGAGGAACACCTCGATCACGAGCGACGCCAGCGCGTAGCTGCCCACGGCGATGAGGAACGCGCTCGCCACCGACGAGACCCCGAGGAGCGCGCCGAGTCGCAGGGCCGGGGCCATCAGGTTCGGCCCGATGATCGAGCCGATCGTCGAGCCCCACACGATCAGGCCCATCGCCCGGCCGCGCTGCGCGGGCGACGTGACATCGGCCGCGGCGTAGCGCGCGAGGAGGTTCGAGGTGCTCGCGATCCCGAAGAGCGCCATCCCGCCCAGCAGGAACCAGAAGCTGCCGCCCGCCACGCCCGCCATGGCGAGGAGAGAACCGATGACGGCGAGGCCGTAGCCCAGCGCCAGGCCGGGCCGGCGCCCCGAACGGTTCATCAGGCGGGCGAGCGGCCAGCTCGCGAGCGCGGTGCCCAGCGCCCCGACGGCGATCGGCAGACCCGACCAGGTGTTCGTCCCGGTGATGCTGGCAGCCACGATGCTGCCGACCGCAAGTCCGATCGAGTGCCCGGTGCTCCCGAAGACCTGCGCCACGAACAGCGCAGCCATCAACTTGCCACGGACGGATGCGTGGGCCGGCGTCGTCAGTGGGTTCATCCGGCGACTCAGACGATCCCGCGCGTTCTCAGGTCGGCCACGCCGGCCGGCGACAGACCGAGTACCTCTTCCAGCACTTCGTCGGTGTGCTGTCCGGCGAGCGGAGGGGGCGTGGTCACGGGCTCCGAGTCCGAAAGGCGTATCGGACAGCCGGGGACACGGAACCGCCCCCGGGTGGGATGGTCGATCGTCGCGATGGCGCCGCGGGCGTTCAGATGCGGGTCGTCCAGCACCTCGGCCGTGTCCAGGACGGCACCGCATGGCACGCCGGCCTTGCCGAGCGTGGCCATCACCGCCTGCTTCGTGCGCGCGCCCGTCCACGCCCGCGCGATCTCGTTGAGGGCGCCGACGTGCCGCCAGCGCGTCGGCGCGTCCACGCAGCGCGGGTCGCTGAGGAGGTCCTCCCGGCCAATGGCGCGGGCGAAGTCGCACCACATGCCCTGGTTCATCGGCTGCACGTAGATGTACACGTAGTCGTTCGGCCCCCCCGGCGCGCAGGGGTAGAGGCCGTCAGGGATGGCGCCCGGCGGCGCATTGTTGCCCCGTCGCGTGGTCGGCTTGCCGTCCCGGTAGTGGGCGACGTAGCGCTGCCGGATCAAATTGGCCACAGCCTCCTGCATCGACACCTCGACGACCCGGCCCTTCCCTGTCCGCTGCCGCTCGATGTAGGCGGCCATGATGCCGGCCGCCATGTGCACGCCCGCCCCGCTGTCGCCGATATTGGCGCCGCACAGCACGGGCTCGCGGTCCGCGAAGCCCGTGACGCTCATCACCCCGCCCGTCGCCTGGGCGATCATGTCGAAGCTCTTGTACTCGTGATACGGCCCCGAGAGCCCGAAGCCCTTCAACCGCGCGAAGATGATCCGCGGGTTGACACCGCGCAGCGCGTCCCAGCCGAGTCCGAGCCGCTCCATCAGGCCGGGCGCGAAGTTTTCGACGACCACGTCCGCGCGCTCTGCCATCGCGAGAAAGAGCCCGCGGCCCTCAGGATGCTTCAGGTCTATCGTGACGCTGCGTTTGTTTGCGTTGAAGAGCAGGAAGTATGTCGCGTCGAGACCAGGCACCTCCTGCCGGTTCCGGCGCGACTGCTCGCCACCGATGGGCTCGATCTTGATGACGTCGGCGCCGAGCCAGCCGAGGAGCTGCGTGCACGATGTGCCGGCTTCGAACTGCGTCAAGTCCAGGATGCGTATGCCCGCCAGCGCGCCCTCGCTCCCAGCCGGCGCCCCCTCGTTCATGAATGCCTGTCTCCTCTTCGGGTGCGGTGTGTCGAATCGTGCCGAATCGTATCACGGCTTCCGGATTCTGGTAGAGTCGCGGGCATGCGTGTCAAGGGGGTCACGCCCTTTTCGGCCGATCTCGGCGGCGGCAAGAACCTGCTCTTCGTCAAGGTCGAAACGGAGGGGGGGCCGCACGGATGGGGCGAGTGCTATACCCAGGCCGACCGCGACGCCAGCATCGTCGCCCACGTCGAAGCGCTGGGCCGCTACCTCGTCGGACGGGACGCCTCGCACATCACGCACTTCGTCCACATGGCGTACAACGACTTCGCCGCCAAGCGCGGGGCGATGGATTTCTGGAGCGCGGTCAGCGGGCTCGAGCAGGCGCTGTGGGACATCGCGGGCAAGCGCCACGGCGTGCCGGTGCACGAGCTCCTGGGCGGGGCATGCCGCGAGCGTATCCGCGTCTATGCCAATGGCTGGTACGGCCACGGCACGCCGGCCGACTACGCCGCGCGGGCGCGCGAGACGGTGGCGCGCGGCTTCACCGCGCTGAAGTTCGATCCGTTTCCTGGCCCCTGGCGCACCCATATCGCGCGCGACGCCGAGGAGCAGGCCGTGGCCACCGTGGCCGCCGTGCGCGAGGCGGTCGGGCCCGACATCGATCTCCTCATCGAGGTGCACCGCCGGCTTGCGCCCATGCACGCCATCCGCATAGCTCGCGCCATGGAGCCCTTCGGGCCGTTCTGGTACGAGGAGCCCGTCTCCTCGACAAATCTGGAATCGCTGGCCGAGTGCCGCCGGCAGATCGCCATCCCGATCGTGACGGGCGAGGAGCTGTATACGCGGGCGGAGTTCCGCCGCGTTTTTGAGCTGCGCGCCGCGGACATCATCAATCCCGATGTCTGCAACTGCGGGGGCATCCTGGAGCTCCGCGCGATCGCCCAGATGGCCGAGCCCTCGTTCGTGACGGTCTCGCCCCACAACTACAACAGCACCACGGTGGGGCTCGCCGCGACGCTCCAGGTCTCGGCCGCCATCCCGAACTTTCTGATCACCGAGTATTTCGTGAACTTCGAGGCTCGCGGGCGCGAGATCGCGCGCCCCGCCTTCGAGGTCCGCGACGGCTATATCGCCGTGCCTCAGCGGCCGGGTCTCGGCATCGAGCTCGACGAAGAGGCCCTCGGCCGTTTCCCGGCTCGGCAGTTTCCTCCACGCGCATTGTCTACTCCAGCAACCGAAGGGCCATAGCGAAAGGACGTCGACATGATCACCAAGTTCTCGAATGTCTACGCCGGACACGTTGACCTGGGCGACATGGGGCAGCTCGCCACGCCCGCCAATGAGCGACGCTACCCGAACGAGCACCTGGCCACTGTGTTCGACAAGGCGGAGGCCATCGCGCGGTGCATGGACGAGCACGGGTACCACACCCTCTGGCTGGCCGAGCATCACTTCCAGCACGAGGGCTATGAGTGCATCCCCAATATCATGATGGTCGGCGTGCACCTCGCGCACCTGACACGGCGCCTGCGGATCGGATGCGGGTTCAATATCGCTCCGATGTGGCACCCGTTGAGACTGGCCGAGGACTTCGCCACCGCCGACATCCTCACGAAGGGGCGCGTCGTCTTCGGCGTGGGTCGCGGCTACCATACCCGCGAGGTCGAGACCTTCGGCTCACCCATGTTGAACGCCGAGGCCAATCGCGATCTCTTCGAAGAGCAGGTGGACATCGTGATGAAGGCCTTCAACTCGGAGTCCTTCTCGCACGAGGGCACGCACTACACGCTGCCGCCCGCCGTGCCGTATCGGGGCTACGACCTCAAGGAGATCACCCTGGTGCCCCGGCCGCTCCGGCGGCCGGTCGAATGCTGGCAGCCGGTCGTGAGCGCCGGCGCCCGCGGCCTCGACTTCATGATGAAGCACCGAATCAAGGGGCTCATCGGCGGCGGCGCGGCCACCATGGCGGAGAAGTCGATCTACGCGTTTCAGGAGGCCTCGGAGCGCGCCGGTCTCAACTACGCCCTTGGCGAGGGGCTGAGCCTCGGCATCTTCTATCACCTGGCCGACTCGCGCGAGCGGGCCGTCCGCGAGATCACGCCGTGGTACGAGGAGCACGTCAAGATGTTCGGCCCGCTGGGCTTCGTGCCGGGCATCACGCCGGCGCAGCTCGAGGCATCCACGCGCCGCGGCGGCTGGAGCGCCGCCGGTGTCCCGACCGTCGAGGACTACATGAAGGTCGGCGCCTGGTTCGCCGGGACGCCCGAGGAGCTGGTGGCCTATCTCAAGTCGCTCCAGGAGCGGTTCCCCGGGCTCCAGCACGTGCACCTCAGCAACAGCATGGGGACACCGAAGGACGCGATGCTCGAACAGCTCGCCTGGCTCGGCAAAGACGTGATGCCGAAGTTCACGGCCCGCGCGGCGTGACCAGCCCGGGGGATCTTGCGGCGCTCTGGCCGCTCGATCGCGACGTCGCGTTCCTGAATCACGGCTCGTTCGGCGCGTGCCCGAGCGAGGTCCTCCGTCACCAGGCGGCGCTCCGGGCCGAGATGGAGGCCGAGCCGGTCCGCTTCCTGGGGCGCGAGCTCGACGGCCGGCTCGATGCCGCGCGTGAGGCGCTCGCCGCCTTCGTCGGCGCCGATCCCGACGATCTTGCCTTCATCACCAATGCGACGTCCGGCGTCAACGCCGTGCTCCGGTCGCTCGCGCTCTCGGCCGGCGACGAGCTGCTCACGACGGACCATGCCTACGCCGCCTGCCGGAACACGCTGGACTACGTCGCCGGCCGGTGCGGCGCGCGAGTCAACGTCGCCGTCGTCCCGTTCCCCGTCAGCTCGAAGGAGGCCGTCGTGGACGCCGTCCTGGCGAAGGTGACGCCGCGCACGCGCCTGGCGCTCCTCGATCACATCACGAGCCCCACCGGGCTCATCCTGCCCATCGAGCGGCTCATTGCCGAGCTCGCGCGCCGCGGCGTCGAGACGCTGGTCGACGGCGCGCATGCGCCCGGTATGGTACCGCTCGACCTCCGCACGCTGGGGGCAACGTACTACAGCGGCAACTGTCACAAGTGGCTCTGCGCGCCGAAGGGCTCAGCCTTTCTCTGGGTGCGTCGCGATCGCCAGGCCGACATCCATCCGCTGACGATCAGCCACGGCGCGACGGCCGTGCGGCCGGGCCGCTCGCGCTTCCGGCTCGAGTTCGACTGGACCGGGACGCAGGATCCGACGGCGTGGCTCACGGTGCCGACGGCGATCGACTACATGGGCGGGCTCGTGTCTGGAGGCTGGCCGGCCCTGATGGCGCGCAACCGCGCGCTCGCCCTCGCAGCGCGTGAGCTCCTGTGCGTGGCCGCCGGCAGCCCGCCGCCTTGTCCCGATCCGATGATCGGCTCCCTGGCGGGCGTGATCCTGCCCGATAGCCAGACCATGGAGACCGGATGGCGCGTCCGCGATCCGCTGCAGGACCGCCTCTTCGACGGCTGGGGAATCGAGGTGCCCATCATACGCTGGCCCGCCGCCCCGAAGCGCCTGCTCAGGATCTCCGCTCAGCTCTACAACAGCCCCGAGCAGTATTCGCACCTCGCTCAAGCCCTACGCGAGGAGCTCGCCGCCGAGCGCGCCCGCTAAATCAGAAGGCGATGAAAGGAGACGGAACATGGACGCCAATGTGAAGAAGACGGTGCTGCGGATGATCCCGTACGGCCTCTACGTGCTGACCGCGAAGGGCAAGGACGATGCCGTGGCGGCGGCGACAGTGAACTGGGTCACCCAGGCGTCGTTCGCGCCGCCGCTCGTGGTCGTGGGCGTCAAGGCAGACTCGCAGGTCCATGCCATCATCAAGGAGTCGAAGGCCTTCGCGCTCAACGTGCTGGGCAAGGACCAGGGCGCGACGGCGTTTGCGTTCTTCAAGCCGGCCGTGCGGGAAGGTCAGACCGTGTCGGGCGAGCCCTTCCGTTCGGGCGCGACGGGCGCGCCGATCCTGGATCGAGCGCCCGCATTCGTCGAATGCCGGCTGGTGGAGAGCGTCGAGCGGGGCGACCACTCGATCTTCGTCGGCGAGGTCGTCGAAGCGGGGCTGGCCAAGGCGCCGGAGGGCAGGGCGGACGACGCCACGCTCTGGCTGAAGGACCTCGGCGCCAACATCTTCTACGGCGGGTGAGCGCGCGGTCCCCCACGCGCCGCCTGCGCCTAGCCTGCTCTAGTCACGAACGCGTGTTCCGCGTCCTATGCGCCCCCTCACCCTGGCCCTCTCCCCCTCCGGGGGCGAGGGGATCGAAACGGCTCCCTCTCCGAGGGAGAGGGTCGGGGTGAGAGTGGCGCATGTGTTCACGCATAATCCAGGCTAGTGCATCACGAGGCCGCCGTCGACGCTCAAGGCCTGGCCGGTCATGTAGCCCGCCCGTGGCCCCGCGAGGAACGCGACCACGTGCGCAACGTCTTCCGGATTCTCCATGCGACCGAGGGGAACCTGCGCTACGCGCTGGCGGGTGAACTCCTCTGGGGTCATGTCCATCAGCTTGCCCTGCTCGCGCGACACGATCGACCACATGTCGGTCTCGACGAAGCCTGGACAGACGCAGTTCACGCGGATGCCGTCGGCGGCGTGGGCGAGGGCCAGGCTCTTTGTCATGCTGATGACGGCCGCCTTGCTCGCGTTGTAGGGGAGGTTGTTCTTGTTGCCGACCTTGCCCGCCATCGAGGCCAAGCTGACGATGCTGCCGCTCTTCTGCGCGATCATCACCGGCAGGACCGCCTGGCTCGTGAAGAACACCGCCTTGGCGTTGATGTTCATGATCGCGTCCCAGTGGTCTTCGGTGATGTCGAGCGTCGCGGCGGCCTTATAGATGCCCGCGTTGTTGACGAGGATGTCGATGCGCCCGAACTCGGCCTTCGCGCGGTCCACCATGGCGCGCAGGTCGGCGCGCGAGGTGACGTCGGTCGCCACCGCGGCGGCGCGGCGCCCGAGCGCACCCACTTCTGCCGCGGTGCGCCTGGCGCCCGCCTGGTCCATCTCGGCGATGACGACATCCGCGCCCTGGCGAGCCAGCTCGAGCGCGATGGCGCGGCCGATGCCGCGGCCTGCGCCGGTGACGATCGCGACCTGTCCCTCGATCTCCATGGTTTTCTCCGCGCTCTGCTGATTTCGTGGACAGGGACGCATGAGCCTAGCGCTGTGGGTCCGGTGGATTCGACCTGACCTTGAATGTCAATCGGTCCGCCTCGGACCCATCAATGCTGATCTTCACTACGTACCGGCGACCGGGCATCCACGGGACCGGCAAAACGGGTAGCGCAATGGGCATGTTGATCGAACTGCCACGGACACTCCCCGGCGGTCGACCCTCCTCGAAATCGGCGGTCAATCGTAGTGCCTGCTCTCCCGCCGCGGTTGGAACGTTGAGGGCGCCGCCGTCTTCGTCTTCGAATGTGATCTCGATCGAGTGACGAAGGTTGGTTTCCTCCCAGTCGATCTCCAGAAGTCCGGCGATTGCAAACGGCTGTGGCTGTGGGCCCACTTCGGTCCAGCCACAACCGAGGAGAAAAAGAAGACCCTCGCGAACCTCGGCGCTATCCGCAAGGAAGATCTTGGTTTTCATGCGCTAGAGCGACAAGATGCTCGGCGTTGAAGGCGGCGCGGTGCTGGCCGTACGCTTAGCGCGCGCCGGTCGGGAGCTGGTCGAACGGCAGGTCGCGGTCCACGCGCATATCCTGCGGCAGGCCGAGCACGCGCTCGGCGATGATGTTGCGCAGGATCTCGTCGGTGCCGGCGGCGATGCGCCCGCCCGGCGAGGTGAGGAGCGACTCCTGGAAGGCGGCGCGCAGCGGCGCCGTGTCCTTGTCCATGATCACGCCTCCCATGTCGAGCAGGTCCATGGCGAAGGAGGCGATCTCCTGCGCCTTGGGCGCGTTGACGAGCTTGCCGATGGAGTTCTCCGGGCCGGGCGTCTCGCCGCGCGAGAGTGCGGTCATGGTGCGGAAGCGCGTGAGGCGGACGCCCTGGGTCTTCACGTAGAGGTCGGCCAGCCGCTCGCGGACGGCCGCATTGGCGATGGCGGGGCCGTCTTCGAGCGAGACCGAACGGGCCAGGCCGAAGATCTCCTCGAAGTCGGGACCGCGGAGCTCGCCGGAGGCGAGGCGCTCGTTCATGAGCGTGGTGATGGCCACGCCCCAGCCGGCGCCCACGGCCCCGAGCCGCTGGCTGTCCGGGATGCGCACGTCGGTGAAGTAGACCTCGTTGAAGTGGGACGCGCCCGAGATCTGCTTGATGCGCCGGCTCTCGATGCCCGGCGACTTCATGGACAGGAAGAAGAACGTGAGGCCCTTGTGCTTGACCGTCTTGGGATCGCTGCGCGCCACCAGGATGCCCCAGTCCGCCCAGTGCGCGCCCGACGTCCAGATCTTCTGCCCGTTGATCACCCACTCGTCGCCGTCGCGCTGGGCGCGCGTGCGCAGGCCTGCCAGGTCGGAGCCGGCGCCCGGCTCGGAGAAGAGCTGGCACCACACCTCGTCGCCGCACAGGGCGGCCGGCGCGTAGCGCCGCTTCTGCGCGTCGGTGCCGTAGCTGAACAGCGTCGGCATGCACATGCCGAGCCCGATCTCGAAGTAGCCGCGCGGCACGAGATACTTCGACTCTTCCTGGGCGTAGATCACCTGGTAGATCGGGGGCAGGGCGCGCCCGCCCGACTCGGCCGGCCAGTGGAGCGCGGCGAAGCCGGCCTCGGCTTTCTTGTGCTGGAATGCCTTGGCGCGCTCGAAGCCGTCATAGCCATCGCGGTCCGGGTAACGGCTCTGCCAGGTCTCGAACGCGCCGCTTTTGATTTCTGCGTGCGCGCCGAGCCACTGCCGTGCCTCGGCGCGGAAGGCGGCTTCTTCTCGCGTGTCGTCGAAATCCACGATTGTCTCCTAGGCTGCGCCCGCTACAAGTCGGGCGACGAGCAAGTCCTTCCAACGGCGGGCGCTGCCCAGCATGAGGCTGGTGAGCTTGGCGCGCCGGTAGTGGAGGTGGCAGTCGAACTCCCAGGTGAAGCCCATGCCGCCGTGCACTTGGATGTTCTCCTTGGCGTTTTGGTAGTAGGCCTCGGAGGCCGCGACGCGGGCGGTCGCCGCCGCTACTGGAAGCTCGGCCGCGTCCTTCGAGAGCGCCCAGGCGCCGTAGTAGGCATTCGACCGCGCCAGCTCGACGGCCACGTACATGTCGGCCAGCTTGTGCTTGATGGCCTGGAAGGAGGCGATTTGCCGCCCGAACGCGAAGCGGCCGAGCGCGTATTGCCGTGCCATGTCGAGCGCCGCCTGGGCGCCGCCGAGTTGTTCGAAGGCCACGAGCACGGCCGCGCGGTCGAGCAGCCGCTCCACCAGCAGCCAGCCTGCGCCGGGAGCGCCGAGGGGCTCCGCCGCCGCGCCGTCGAAGACCAGCCGGGCGTGAGACCGCGTGGGGTCCACGGTGGTGACCGAAGTTCGCGCGACGCCCGGTCCCTTGAGATCCACGAGGAAGAGACCTGCGGGTCCGGCGGCTGTTTCAGAGGCCACCACCACGGCGAAGTCCGCCACGTCGCCGTCCATCACCGGAATCTTCGTGCCTCTCACACTCCCGCCGTCGGCGCGCGTCGTGATGTTGCCCGGCGTCGCCACCTGCGGCCCTTCGGGCAACGCGAAACAACCGATCGCTTCTCCCTGGGCAATGCGCGGCAGCCAGCGCTTCTTCTGGGCTGGGCTGCCCGCGAGCAGCAGGGCCTCGGAAGCGAGGTAGATCGTGGACGAGAAGGGCGTCGGCGCGAGGCTCCGGCCCAGCTCCTCGGCGAGGACGCACAGCTCGAGGTAACCGAAGCCCGCGCCGCCGTGGGTCTCCGGGATGGCGGTGCCCATCCAGCCCATCTCGGCCATCCCCCGCCACAGCTCCGCGTCATACGGCGCGGCGCCCTCGAGGATGCGCCGGACGCGGGCCGAGGAGGCGTGCTCGGCAAGGAACTTCCGAGCTTGCTCCCGCAGCGATCGCTGATCGGGCGAGAAGTCAAAGTTCACGGCGCGAGGATCATACGGTATCCGCAGGCTCGACGCCAGCCGGACCGGGGGCCGGGCTATACTGGCACCGATGATTTCGCTCACGCCCGCGTACAAGCAGATCGCGTCAGGACTGCGCTTCCCCGAGGGTCCCGTGGGGATGCCGGACGGCTCCGTCATCCTGGTCGAGATCGAGCGCCGGACTCTATCGCGCGTCACGCCCAACGGGAAGATCCACGTGATCGCCACGCTCGGCGGCGGTCCGAACGGCGCGGCGATGGGGCCGGGCGGCAAGATCTACGTGACCAATAACGGCGGGCTCAAGTTCGTCGAGCGGCCCGGTAAGCTGTTCCCGGTCCTCCAGGCCGATGACTACACCGGGGGCAGCATCCAGATCGTCGATCCCGAGACCGGCAAGTTCGACACCCTCTACGACCGCTGCGACGGCCAGAAGCTCAACGGGCCGAACGACCTCGTGTTCGACGGGGCCGGCGGGTTCTGGTTCACCGACCTCGGCAAGACGCGCGAGCGCGACAGTGACCGCGGCGTCGTCTACTACGCCAAGGCGGACGGGTCCTTGATCCGCGAGGCAATCTTCCCGCTCGAGCGTCCGAACGGGATCGGGCTCTCCCCGGACGAGAAGACGCTCTACGTCGTCGAGACGCCGACGGCGCGCTGCTGGTCGTTCAAGCTCTCGGCGCCGGGCGAGATCGAGTCGGCAAACGGCCCGTACCGGGGCGAGAAGGGCAAGGTCGTCGTCGGGCTCGGCGGCTACCAGATGTTCGATTCGCTCGCGGTGGACGGCGAGGGCCACGTCTGCGCGGCGACCTTGATCACGGGCGCCGTAAGCGACATCTGGCCGGACGGGAGCCGAGTCGACCAGTACATCCTGCCCGACATGATGGTCACGAACGTGTGCTTCGGCGGCCATGACCTGCGAACCGCGTACGCAACGCTGTCGACGGGCGGCACGCTCGTGTCGTTCGAGTGGCCGCGCCCCGGGCTGCCGCTCCGCCACCTCAACCGGTGATCCTGGCCGCGTTCCGCGTCAAGAGCTTCCGCTTCCAGTGGCCCGCCGATCTCCTCACGTCGCTGGCGTTCGAGATGGAGACGGTCATCCTGAGCTGGTACGTGATGGTGCAGACCGGCTCGGTGCTCCTGCTCACCGCGTTCGGCTCGCTGCTGTTCCTCGGCACTCTTCTCGCGCCGATGTACGGGGTGCTGGGCGACCGGCTCGGCGGTCGGACGATGCTGACCGCGATGCGCGCGGTGTACGCCGTCCTGGCCTCGCTCCTCGCGATCCTGAGCCTGACGGGGAGCCTGACACCCGTGTGGGTGTTCGCTATCGCAACGCTCGGCGGCCTCGTCCGCCCAAACGATCTCGTGCTCCGGAACTCGCTCATCGGCGAAACGATTCCGCCGCAG
>Ga0209726_10001669_pt1 | contig 35140 bp, 38 predicted proteins | sample Subgrocontami54m_FD_187453 | JGI IMG/M metagenome (GOLD analysis project Ga0209726, IMG submission 187453) | Subsurface groundwater microbial communities from S. Glens Falls, New York, USA - GMW46 contaminated, 5.4 m (SPAdes) (version 3) | ecosystem: Environmental > Aquatic > Deep subsurface >...
CACGGACGATCATGACCCGCATCGTACCTGCAGCGGCCGGCCCGCGTCGACGTAGAGCGTGCCACCGTTGTACAGGACGATGCCGATGTTGTGGTTGCCGCCGGCGGTGTGGTGCCACGGCAGCCAGTCGACGAGCACCGGCGGCGCTGCCGCAAGGCTCGGCAGCGCCTGCAGGAGCATCTGCTGGTTCGCGCAGAGCATCCCCTGCGTATTGATCACTGCCTTGGGCTGCCCGGTCGATCCCGAGGTGAAAAGGAACTTGGCGATCGTGTCGGGTCCGGTGTTCGCGTGCGCCGCCGCCACGCGCGGGCCCGCCGCGCGGGTTTCGAGCGCGCCGAAACCGGCCTTGAACAGGATTTCCGCGGATTTCGGCACCGCCGCCTCGATCGCCCTGGAGAAACGGCCTTCGTCGGCGGCGAATACCAACCCCGGCGTCGCGAGGCCCATCACCAGCTTCAGCCTCGCGAAATCGGCCGAGAGCAGCGAATACGCCGGGGATACCGGCGCGCAGGGCACGCCGACGTGCATCGCGCCGAGCAGCAGAAGCAGGTGCTCGATCCCATTCTCCGAGAGGATCGCGACCGGCCGCTCGGCGGACAACCCGCGCTCGATGAGCGCCTCGCCGATGCGAATCGAGCGCGCGTGCGCCTCTGCGTAATCGAGGGTTCGCCAGCCGCCGGCATCGCGCTCGGCGGCGAGGATCCGGTCGGGGGCTTCGCCCGCCCAGCGCGCGAGACAGTCCGTGATATTTCGCGGATACGGTCCGAGCGAATACGGCGAACGCAGCCGCACCGATCCGTCGCCATGGTGGGTCGCGACGATCTCGGCGTTGCCGAGCGGCACGGCACGGACGCGGGCGGATGCCATGATTGATGACCGATAATAACGCCGGATGCGGGTCGTTCCGCGACCCTCGCGTAGAATGCGGGGTACGAAAATCAAGGAGGGTCAAGCCATGGATCGCAGGACATTCAACCGTGTAGCGGCGGTGACCGGAGTCGCGTCGGCGCTCGCCCCATTCGGAATTCTCCGGGCCCAGTCGCAGAAGCTCAAGGTCGGGGTGCTGCTGCCGCGCTCCGGCGTTCAGGGCCTGATCGGCCAGTCATGCCAGAAAGGCGCCGACCTCGCGCCGGGGCTGCTGAAGGAGATGTACGGCGTCGACATCGAACTGATGAACGCCGACACCGAGACCAACGTGGACACCGCGCGCACCCGCGCCGAGCGCCTGATCCAGGAAGGCGCGCACGTGCTGACGGGCCCGTTCGATTCGGGCGCCGCCGGTGCCATCGCGCAGGTGTGCGAACAGCGCGGCGTGCCCTTCGTCATCAATATCGCGGCTGCCCCGCAGATCACCGAGCAGGGCTACAAGTTCACCTTCCGCAATTTCCCCACCGCGATCGACCTGACGCGCAACGGCCTTGCGCTGATCGGGGACCTGTTCCGCGCCACTAACACCGCGCCACGCACTGCGGTGTTCATGCACGTCAACGACACCTTTGGCCAGTCCATGGCCAAGGGAATCGGCGCGCTGCTGCCGCGCCTGGATTTCCTGCCTTTCAAGGTGCTCGACACGATTTCCTACGATCCGGCCGCGCGCGACCTGACGGTCGAAGTGTCCAAGGCCAAGTCGACGGGCGCCGACTTCCTGATGCTCGTGTGTCGCCTGAACGACGCCATCATCCTGCGCCGCGAGATGGTCAAGCAGCGCTGGAATCCGATGGGAATCATCGGCCCGGGCAATCCCGGGATGTACGAAAACCAGTTCTACCAGACGCTCGGCAAACTGTCGGAATACTGCATCTCCAACGTGCCCTGGTACAACCCGAAGGCGGACCTCACCAGGCGCATCGAAAAAGCTTTCGACAAGCAGAACCCGAAGGACAAGCTGATGTTCCACGCGCTCAACGTCGGCTACAGCTTCGAGGCGATTATGATCGCGGCCGATGCCTTCAGGCGCGCCAAATCCACCGACGCCAGGACGCTGACCGATGCGATCCGGCAGACCGACATCGCGAACCGCATGATGCTGGGCGGGCCGATCAAGTTCAACGCCAAGGGCCAGGTCGAGGGCAACGCGTCGGCCTGCATCCAGAACCTCAACATGCGGCCCACGGTAGTGCTGCCCGCCTCGGCCGCCGAAGCGAAACCGGTATTCCCGATGCCGGGTTACGCGAAGGGCTAAGCGCGCGCTTCGGCGCGCAGGAGGAGGAGCGATGAAGCGCAGACAGTTCAATCAGGCATTGGCCGCGGCCGGCGTCGCCGCGGGTCTCGCGCCGTTCGGAATCGTGCGAGCGCAGTCCCGGCGGCTCAAGGTCGGCGTCCTCCTGCCGCGCTCGGGCGTGCAGGCGCTGATCGGCCAGTCGTGCCAGAAAGGTGCCGACCTCGCGCCGGAGGTCATCAAGCAGGTGCTCGGCGTGGACATCGAGCTGATGAACGCGGACACCGAGTCGAACGCCGACACGGCACGCACCCGCGCCGAGCGGTTGATCCAGGAAGGCGCGAACGTTCTGGTCGGCGCGTTTGATTCGGGCCACACGGCGGCCATCGCGCAGGTTGCCGAGCAGCGGGGCATTCCTCACATCATCAATATCGCCGCCGCGCCTCAAATCACCGAGCAGGGCTACAAGTTCGTTTTCCGCAACTTTCCCACCGCGATCGACCTGGTGCGCAACGGCCTGGCGCTGATGGGCGACATCTTCCGCGTCACCAATACGGTGCCGCGAAGCGCGGTGTTCATGCACGTCAACGACACCTTCGGCCAGGCGATGGCCAAGGGCGTGGGCGCGATCCTGCCGCGCCTGGACTTCCTGCCATTCAAGGTCCTCGACACGATTGCCTACGATCCGGCCGCGAGGGACCTCACGGTCGAAGTGTCGAAGGCCAAGTCGACCCAGGCGGACTTCCTCATGCTGGTGTGCCGGCTGAACGACGCCATCATCCTGCGGCGCGAAATGGCCAAGCAGCGCTGGCAACCGATGGGCATCATCAGTCCGGGCTCGCCGGGGCTGTATGAAGAGCAATACACCAAGACGCTGGGGCCGCTGGCCGAGTACGCGATCTGCAACACCGTCTGGTTCAACCCCAAGTCCGAGATGACACGCATCGTGGGTGCCGCCTTCCGCAAGCACAATCCGAAGGACGTGCTGGATTTCCACGGCACCAACGTCGGCTACACCTACGACGCGATCATGATCGCGGCGGACGCGTTCAAGCGTGCCCAAAGCACCGATTCCAAAGTGCTCGCCGACGCGATTCGCCAGACCGACATCGCCGTCAATCGCCGCATGTCGCTCGGGGGTGCGATCCGGTTCAACGCCAAGGGGCAGGTCGAGGGCAATCTCTCGGCCGCGATCCAGAATCTGAAGGGCCGGCCGACCGTGACCCTGCCCACGGAGTACGCCGAGGCGCGGGTGGTGTTTCCCGAGCCGGGTTACCGCAAGAGCTGAGCCCGGGAGAAGACACGACCAGGGCCGGCAGCGCCGGCCCATTTTTTTGCCATGCCCATCGATCTCGTCATCAACGTGCTCATCGCTGGAACCCTCACCGGAATGGTGTACGGGCTGATGGCGCTCGGCCTGTCGGTGATCTTCGGCGTGGTGCGCGTGGTCAATTTCGCTCACGGCGAGATGATGACGATCGCGATGTACGCGACGGTGGTGCTGTTCGCGGCGCTGAAACTCGACCCGTTCCTCGCCATCGTTCCGGTCGCTGCCGCGTTCTTCGTCTTCGGCTACCTGCTGCAGGCGGCCGTGATCAATCCCTTCATCACTCGTCCCGAGCATTCCCAGTTCATGCTGGTGCTTGCGATCGCCATCGTCATGGTGAACGGGTTGCTGATGGTGTTCGGCCCGGACGCGCGCAACATCCAGGTCGACTATCAGCTGGAATCGTTCGCCTTCGGCAAGATTTTCGTCGACAAGGCGCGTCTGTACGCGGCGCTTGCGGCAATCGCGGTGAGCGCCGGCCTGTTCGCTTTCTTCCGCCTGACGCGCACCGGCAAGGCGATCCGCGCCTGCGCCGACAACCATCTCGGGGCGCTCGTCGTGGGATTGAACGTGAAGCGCTACTACGCCCTCACCTTCGGCCTGGGCTCGGCCTGCGTCGCGGTCGCCGGCTGCGTGATGATCCTGCTGGTCGACGTGTCGCCCGCGCTCGGGCCCGCGTACACGCTGCTGGCGTTCGTGATCGTCATCGTGGGCGGACTCGGCTCGATGGGCGGCGCGCTGCTCGGCGGCGTGCTGATCGGCGTCTCGGAGGCGATGGCGGGCCTGTTCATCACGCCGTCGGCGAAAAGCATGTTCAGCTTCGGGCTCCTGATCCTGGTACTGCTGTTCCGCCCGCAGGGGCTGCTGGGGAAAAAGACATGAACCGGCGCGCTGCGATCCTGTTGACGGTGCTCACTGCGGGCCTGGTCGCGCTTCCGGGTTTCGCCGACGCCTACGTGCTCTCGGTGGCGACCCTGATCCTGTATCTCGCCTACACCGGCCAGGCCTGGAACGTGATGATGGGTTTCGCCGGGCAACTGTCGCTCGGGCATTCGCTGTACGTCGGCGTCGGTGCCTACGTCGCGGCGGGTCTCTTTTTCCATCTCGGGATCGGTCCGTGGGCGGGGCTGTGGCTGTCGATCGCGGCCTGCATCGCCTTCGGCGCCGCAATCGGCTTTCTCGCCTTCCGATTCGGCATTTCGGGCGTGTACTTTGCGCTCCTCACGATCGCCTTCGCCGAATTCACGCGCATCGGCTTCGATCACCTGGGCTGGACCGGAGGCCCGGGCGGGCTGTTCATCAAGGTCGCGCAGCGCGACCAGATCGACCTCGCCAATTTCCGCGGCCCGCCGGAGATGTACTACTACGCGATCCTCGCACTGACCGCGGGCGCCTTCGCGCTGTGTGCGTGGCTGCTCGGTTCGCGCGCGGGCTACTACTGGCAGGCGATCCGCGAAAACGAGGAGGCCGCGCAGGCGCTCGGCATCAACACCTTCCGCTGGAAAATGCTCGCGGTCGTGCTCTCTTCGGCGATGACCGCGGTGTCCGGGGTGTTCTTCGCCTTCTACTACAACAACCTCTTCCCGGAGCAGATTTTCAACATCAGCCGCTCGATCGAGATCATCCTCGGCCCGATCATCGGCGGCGTGGGCACGCTGTTCGGGCCGATCCTCGGCGCCGCGGTGCTCACGATTCTCGCCGACACCATCACCGAGGTGCTCGCCGCGCTCGGCTGGGAGTTCCCGGGCGTCAAACAGGTTTTCTACGGGGTCGTGCTGCTCGCGGTCATCATGTTCCTGCCGAACGGCATCTGGCCGACGCTCGCGCGCAAGCTGGGAATTTCGAAGTGAGCCCGCTGCTCGACGTGCGCCAGCTTTCGAAGTCGTTCCGCGGACTGAAGGCAGTCACTGGCGCTTCTTTCGAAGTCCCGGTCGGCGGTCTGACGGCGCTGATCGGACCGAACGGCGCCGGCAAGACGACGATCTTCAACATGGTCGCCGGAGTCTATGCGGCCGACAGCGGCGAGATCCGTTTCTGCGGCAATCCGATCGGCGGGTTGCGGGCCGACCAGGTCTGCGCCGCAGGCATCGGCCGCACCTTTCAGATCGTGAAGCCGTTCGCGGGGCTGTCGGTGATCGACAACGTGATGGTCGGCGCGCTGTTGCGGGAGAAAGGCGTCCCGGCGGCGAAAAGGCATGCCGCCGGGATCGTGGAAAAGCTGGGATTGGGGGCAAAGCGGGATTTGCCCGCGGCCTCGCTCACCCTGCCCGACCGCAAGCGCCTCGAAGTGGCGCGCGCACTGGCGACGCGGCCGCGGCTGCTGCTGCTCGACGAAGTCATGGCGGGACTGCGGCCGACCGAATGCGATCAGATGGTGGAGCTGTTCCGCGAACTCAACCGGCGCGACGGACTGACCATCCTGCTGATCGAGCACGTGATGCGCGCGGTGATGGCGCTCGCGAAGGAAATCGTCGTGCTGCATCACGGCGAGATCATCGCGCGCGGCTCGCCCGAGCAGGTGGTGCGCGACCCGGCGGTGCTCGAGTGCTACCTGGGCGAGGAGGCCGAGGTATGAGCGGGGCGCTTTCGGTCGACGCGCTCGACCTCTACTACGGGGACGCACAGGCCCTTGCGGGCGTGTCGCTGGAAGTGCCGCAGGGCGAGATCGTCGCCATCGTCGGCGCGAACGGCGCCGGCAAGTCGAGCCTCATCCGCACCATCGCCGGCATCGAGAAGCCGCGCGGCGGCCGGATCCGGTTCAAGGGCCGCGACATCACCGGGTTCGAGTCGCACGTCACCTGCAATCTCGGCATCGGCCAGGTTGCTGAAGGACGCCAGATCTTCCCGTCGCTCACGGTGCTGGAGAACCTGGAAATGGGCGCCCTGCTGCCGCGTGCGCGCGCGAGGACGCGGCAGTCGCTCGACGAAGTGTTCACGATGTTCCCCCGCCTTGCCGAGCGGCGTTCGCAGGTTGCCGGCACCATGTCGGGCGGCGAGCAGCAGATGCTCGCGATCGGCCGCTGCCTCATGGGCTGCCCCGAACTCATCATGTTCGACGAACCCTCGCTCGGGCTCGCGCCCAACCTGGTTCAGGAAGTGCTGCATACCATCCGCGTGCTTCACGGCAGGGGCCTGACGATCCTGCTGGTCGAGCAGAACGTCGCGGTGTCGCTGAAGCTTTCGCAGCATGCGTACGTGATGGAAAACGGCCACGTCGTGATGAGCGGCTCGGGCGCGGAATTGCTGCGCGACGACCGCGTGAGACAGGCCTACCTGGGGCTGTGAGCTGGCTGCGCCGGGACTCGATTCACGCACGCTCGAGCGCGTTGCCGTCGATCACTCGCACCCGCTCGCCAACCGAGAACGCGGGCTGCTGCCCTTTGGTCAGCACGCGCCGCGAACCGTCGTCCATGCGCAGCGTGATCCGGTAGACGACGCGCTTCCTGGTGTTCTTCTCGATCGCGTTGCCGGCATAGGCGCCTCCGGCAGCGCCCGCGATCGTGGCGAGCGTGCGCCCGTTGCCGCGGCCGATCTGGCTGCCGACGATCGCTCCGGTGATGCCGCCCGCGGCGGCGCCGAGTCCCGACGCCTCGCCATCGACCTGCACCGCACGGACTTCCTCGATCACGCCGCAGTCGGAACAACGCGCTGCGAATAGTCTCGACTGCGGTTTCGCCTGCGACGTTGTCGCTGCCGGTGCCGTTGCCGCCGGCGTAGGCGCTTCGGACGTCGAAACCGCGGGCGAGGACACGGCGCCCGGCAGGCGACCGGTGATTGCAGCGACGACAACTACGCTCATGAGGATCACGCTCACCGCTGCAGCGAACAGGACCGGCTGCAGCTTGTTCGATGGACCGTTCATGTCAACCTCCATGAAGTTCGCGCAGGTCTGGCGTGACCTAGCCCTTGATTGCAAGACGGTTCTGCACCGAGATCACGCCGGGCACCCGGCTCGCGATCTCCTTGGCGCGGCGCACGACACGCTCGTCGTCGACAAAGCCGCTCAGCAGCACGACGCCGCGCTCCGTCTGCACGCCGATCTCGAGAGCGCTCACGTCGGGCGCATCGACGAGCGCCAGCTTGACGCGCGCCGTGATCGCGCTGTCCTGGAAAAACGCCTCGACCGGGCCGGCAGTCGCGACACGTACCACCGGTGCGGGAACGCCCGACTCCGCGGCAGATCCCAGTGAAGCAACGCACACAGCCGCCGCCAGCAGCACTGGAACGATCCTGGCCGGGGTCATGATTTCAGCCCCGCGCCGTTCTTCTGCTCGAGCGTCCGGATCAGGCCGTCGACGCCGCCCTTCGCGACCTCGTTGTCGAACGTGCTGCGGTAGTTGGTCACGAGACTCACGCCCTCGACGAGCACGTCGTAGACCTTCCAGCCGTCGTCGCGCTTCAGCATCCGGTAGTCGATTTCGATCGGGCGGCCGCCCGATTCCTTCACCACGGTTCTGACGGTGACGTCCTCGGAGCTCGCGAGCTGCGCGAGCGGCCTGACCTCGACGCTGCGCTTGCGGTCACGCTCGCCGCTCTGGCTGAGCGCACTGGTGTAAAGATTGACGAGCAGCGTCCGGAATCCGTTCACCAGCGCGTCCTGCTGCTGCGGCGATGCCTTGCGCCAGTTCGCGCCGGCCGCGAGCCGGGTCATTTCGCGGAATTCGAAATTGGGCAACACCTTCTGCTCGGCCACGCGACGCAGCGCGGCACGATCCGAGGTGCGGTCGATCTCGGCCAGAATCTCTCCGACCGAGCGCTTCACCAGCACGTCGGGCGGCTCGGTGGCGGCGATTGCGGCACCCGCGCAGAGCGCGAGCGACCACAGGATCAGCCGTTTCGTCGCTTTCACCATGCTGCACCTCCTTGATTCGCGGCAACGGAGATGGCTGCATGGTAGGCACCGGGCGCCGGCCGATCTGTCGGACGCGCGGTGCCGGGTGCGTCCGCCTTCGTCCTACGCCGGCGCCGGCGAGCGCGGCACCCGCATGGTCACGCAGGTGCCCGAACCGGGGTCCGACCGGATTTCCAGCGTACCGCCGAGCGAATCCGCGCGCTGGCGCATGCCCGGCAGGCCGTGCGCCTTTCCCGGGGCCTGTGCGGAGCCGGCGAGACCCTTGCCGTCGTCGCGCACGCGCAGCTCGATCCAGTCGGCGCCGAAATCCACGCCGATTTCGGCGCTCGCGGCGCGGGCGTGCTTCTGCACGTTGGTCAGCGCTTCCTGCGCCACGCGGTAGAGCGCGATCGCGATCTCGGCATCCGGCTCGGGATGCGCACCGGTCGCGCGGAATGCCGCTTTCAGGTCGCCCGTCGCCGAGGCCTGCTCGGCGAGCGACTGGAGCGCCGCGGTGAGGCCGAGATGGGACAATGCGCTCGGCGCGAGCCCTTCGACCACCCGGCGCTTGATCTGCACGCCTTGCTCGAGGAATCCATCGAGCTTGCCGAGCTTTTCGCGGGCAGCGGCCGACAGGTCCTGTCCCTGGCGAACCAGCCAGGCGACCGTCATCTTCGCCGCAGTGAGCAGCGCGCCCAGCTCGTCGTGCAGCTCGCGCGCCACGCGCAGCCGCTCCTGCTCCTGCGCGCGCTGCAGGTGTCCTGCAAGCTCGCTCAGTTCGCGCGTGCGCTCGCGCACCGCGCGCTCGAGGCGGTCGCGCTCGCTTTCGACGTAGGCCATCTGCTGCCGTTCGGTGTCGAGCGCGCGGTGCGCGTAGCGCAGCGTCAGCACAAACAGGCCGAAGATGAGCAGGATCAGGACGGTGAACACGATCCGCACCGCGAGCAGCGAGCCGCCCCAGACCTCCTGGAAGCGCGCCAGGCGCGACTCGTGGATGCGCTCGAGCCAGTTCATGTCGCTGCGCAGCTCGTCCGCGACCGCCTTGCCGCGCCGGCTCTGCTCGAGCGCCTGCGCCCGCAGCGGTCCCCCCTGGCGCACCAGGTCGATCGCGGCCTCCCAGTGCCCGAGGACGCGGTCCAGGTTCGCGCTCACCTCGCGAAACAGCGTGCGGCCCTCGCGGTCCTCGCCTGCGAGCCGAGCGAGCCCGCGGCGGATTTCAGGCAGGCGCGCAACTGCAACCTTGTAGGGATCGAGGTAGCGCGCATCTCCGGTGAGCGTGAATCCAAGCTGGCCGGTTTCCGCGTCGACCAGCGCGAGGCGAAGCTCACGCGTCTGCCGCGCGATCGCCTCGGCGAACGAGTAATCGTGGAAGCTGCGGTCAAGGAGCCCGGTGCCGGCGTGCCCGACCCACAGCGCGGCGGCTGCAAGCACGGTCGCGACCGGCATCACCCACATCGTGCCACCCGCACGGCCAAAGAGCATCTCGAAGAATTCGTCGGCGCGCTGCAACCAGGCGCGCGACGCCGATGCAAACCGAATTACCCCGGAATCAGCCATGGGTTCCTCCTCGCTTTGCGGGAATTTCCGACGCGGGACAATTGCGATAGTATCAACGGCGTACCGCGATCTCGCGGCACCCGCTCGATCCACCATGCCGAAGCACCGCATCGTCGTCGTCGACGACCACGAAATCGTCCGCTCGGGCCTGCGGCAGCTGCTGCAGCTCGAGTCCGACCTTGAAGTGTCGGGCGAGGCCGCCACGAGTGCCGATGCGCTCGCCCTGCTGCGCGGCGCGCAGTGCGATCTCGTGCTGCTCGACGTGTCGCTTCCGGACCGCAGCGGCGTCGATACGCTCCGCCTGATCCGCGCAGCGCACGCCGAGCTTCCGGTGCTGGTGCTCAGCGCCTACCCGGAAGAGCAGTACGCGATCAACCTGCTGCGCGCCGGGGCCAATGGCTATCTCAGGAAGGATGCTCCGGGGGACGAAATCGTGCGCGCCATCCGCACGGTCCTGGTCAAGGGACGCTACATCAGTGGCGCGGTGTCCGAAATGCTCGTCAATCAGCTCGATCCCGACGCCCGCCACCCGATGCACCAGGACCTCTCGGAACGCGAATTCCAGGTGCTGTGCAAGATCGCTTCGGGAAGGACCGTCTCCCGGATTGCCGAAGAGCTGTTCATCAGCGTCAAGACCGTCAGCACCTACCGCAGCCGCATCCTGGAGAAGCTCGGGATGCGCAACAACGCCGAACTGACCCATTACGCGGTGAAGAACGGGCTGGTCTGACGCCCGGCTCCATTGGCGGCGCGCCCGCCCGATGTCGGTGCTGATCCTACCGACAGGCGGCCTGGATTGAGGCAGGCTCGGCGCATGCACGATTCGAACGGCTCCCCGGTCGAGGTCGACGTCACGATCGGACGGACACCGAAGCGTGCGGCGTCCGCGAAGGTGCTGCAGGTCCTGCTCACCGAGGAAGCGCCCGCGATCCGGGAAGCCGTCACCGAGATGATCGAGCGCGACGGTCAGGCGCGGGTTGCGTTCGGAACCGATTCGGAGGCGGCGGCGCTGCGCGAGCTGGGTGCGACGCATTACGACGTGGCGATCGTCGATTTGCGGCTGCGCGAAGGCTCGGGGTTCGGCGTCCTTCGGGGACTGCAGCGGCGCCACGCAGACACCCTGGTGATCGTGCTGACCAATTACGCCATGCCCGCGGTGCGCGAATACTGCGCCGCGCTCGGTGCGACGCGCTTTCTCGACAAGTCGAGCGAGTTCGACAAGGTTCCCGCGCTCATTTCGGACTGGGCACGGCGACGCGGAATCTGAAGACACGGGAACCGGTGTGAGACCAACGGCCCTGCGCGCGCCCGACGAGCAGCAGGCGGATCAGCGACCGAACTCCCATTCGCCGTCCGCACGCCGGCAGGCCACGCCCTTCACCACGCCTTTTCGGGATCCCGCGACGACGCCGTAGTCGTGGTGCCGCTTCCTGCCGGTGCAGCCGACGCAAGATTCCCGCCGGTCGAGGGCGTCGAGCAGGAAAAAAAACCGGGCCCGCCGTTTGAGGGAGGGGGAGGAATGGCGGGCCCGTCGAGAAACCGCTTGAATGCAACACTTCAGTGGCGCGGCGGCCGGTGCGTCACCGGTTCCGCTCTAGGTCCTTTCCGATTCGATCGCCCGTGGACGCACCTGCCCGCGCTCAGGGCCGGATTACTTACGCGCTTGCGCCGTCGACTCGGCCCTCGTGCCGGATTCGGCTGCCACCGAAGGCGTCCGGTCGACGTCCGCCGAGGCATGCGATGCGCTGCGCGTCGAAGCGCTGCTGCTTGTGCTCGGCGCTGCTCGCTTCGCCGTCGCCGCGGTCGCTTTGCGTTTCTCGGCACCGCGCTCGCTCATCCGCTCGCGCGCACGGTCCAGACCGAATTCCCGATCGGCCACGATCCGGCCGTTGGAATTTTCCAGTGCACGGACGCTGGGGCTCGCTGTTTCAACGCTGCCCACCGCGCCCGTCGCCATGCCGGCTCCGGAATTGATCGCGTTGCCCGCGCCATTCACGACGCCACCGGCGTTCGCCCCGGCGCCGAGTGCGCTCCCGACGGCCGTGCCGGGCATGTTGCCGACGCCGCCCGGGACGCCTATCACGGTCCCCGCGCCGGCGCCAATCGCCGAACTGGTGGCGACTCCGGCCCCGATGCGCGGTGCGGCCGCGCCGACGCCCACCTGCGCGCCCGCGCCAACGTTCGCCCCGACACCCAGCGGCCCGCCGGCGATCGCCGGCTGGACGAACGCCAAGAAGACCGCACCGGCGAGTGCCGTGCCCGCCAATCGACCCGTCTCGAAACTCCGTTCCGTTTTGCGTTTCAGCATCTCGATGTCTCCTTGTTGTGCGGGTCCCGACCATTTCGAGACCTCGCGCAGTCGTATCGTGAAGCTGCGCGCCCCATCGGTCTGTCGGACACCCTGGCGCATACGGTCCGCGTTGTTCCTACGAAAAAACCGATCGGAAATGCGGCATGCGATCATTTCGCGCGACCGCGATGACTGAACCGCTACTTGACGCGGTCGAGATCGCGACCGACTTTGTTTCCGACGTAGGCCCCGGCGCCTGCACCTACGACCGTTCCCGCGGTGCTTCCCGTCAACGCAGTGCCCACGACACCACCGACGACTGCGCCGGTGACCGTGCCGATTTCCTGTTTGGTGGGATTGCCCGAGCAGGCGGTGAGCAATGCGCCGAGTACCGCGATCGAGACGAGACGCGCTTGCCAGATGCACATGATGTCCTCCGGTTTTCGATGGGCCGCGACCGGTGCTCCGATCGCGCGTGGATGCATGATGGAGAAGACAACCCGAGGAATCTGTCGGACGCAGGGACAGGCGGCGTCGTCCGCAGTCCTACGCGCGCATCGCGCGCGAGACGGCGCCCGAACCTTGTTCGGCCGGCGATTCGACGCTATCGTGCACTGGACCGGCTGCACCGAAACGGCCCGGTTACGAAAACGACACGATGGATAGCGACTACGCGCAGCGTTTCCTGCTCGAAGGCCTCGACATCCGCGGGCGCCTGGTCTGCCTCACGGGTGCCTGGCAGCGCATGCTCGAAGGTCGCGACTATCCGTCGCGGATTGCCGCGCTACTCGGGCACACGACCGGGCTCGGCGTACTGCTCGGTGCCGGCCAGAAAGGCGCATCGCGGGTCACGCTCCAGGTGCAGGGCTCGGGTCCCGTGAAGCTGCTCGTCGCCGACTGCACTTCCGGGTTGAGGATCCGCGGCATGGCGAGCTTCGACGCGGCTGCCGTGCGTACCGGCGAGCGCGCGCTCCTTGGAGACGGCCGGCTCGCCATCACGCTGGAGGACGCGGCGAGCGGGCAGCTCTACCAGAGCGTGGTGCCGCTCGAAGGCGACTCGCTCGACGTGATATTCGAGCATTACCTGGCGCAATCGGAACAACGCAGCGCCTTTCTGCGGCTCGACGCCGACGAGCGCGCGCTGTACGGCCTGCTGCTGGAGAAACTGCCCGGTGCCGACGCCCGCGACCCGGATGGCTGGAATCGGATCACGCGGCTCGCCGCGACGCTATCGCTGGGCGAAACGGTGCTGGCCCAGCCTTATGATCTCCTGGTGAAGCTATTTCCCGCGGAGCTGCTGCGCGTGTTCCGCATCCTTCCGGTCGAATACCACTGTCCGTTCGACCCGCAAAGCGTCAGGCGCATGCTGCTCGCGCTGGGACGCGCGGAACTCGAGTCGATCCTCGCCGAACAGGGCGAGCTCCGGATCCGCAACGAGATGTGCAACCACGAGTACCGCTTCGACCGCGCCGCGATCGACGCGCTGTTTCATTGAAGCGGCGGGCCGCGTCAGACCACGTCGGGCTTCGGTACTTCCGGTGAATCCGCCACCACGCGGTTGCGTCCCCCGCCCTTCGCCGCGTAGAGCGCGCTGTCGGCGCGCCAGAGCAGCTTGCTGGCCGATTCCGGCGGCGTCGCGCTGCGCGCGACGCCGATGCTGACCGTGACCGCCCGCTTCATCGAGGCGATTTCGGGAACCGCGGGCGCCACCTTGGACTCGATGTTGCGTCGCAGCCGCTCCGCGAGCATTACGGCGGTCGAAAGCGGCGTCTGCGGCGCGATCACCGCGACTTCTTCGCCACCGTAACGCGCGGCGACGTCGGTCTTTCGCACCGTGTCCGTGACGACGTTGGCAACCTCGATCAGCACGCGGTCGCCGACCGCGTGGCCGCAGGTGTCGTTGACGCTCTTGAAGTGATCGATGTCCAGCAGCAGCACCGAGAGCGGCGCGTTGTAGCGCTCTGCCCGCGACATCTCCTCGGCAAGACGCAGGTCGAGGTATCGCCGGTTGCGCAGCCCGGTGAGCGCATCGGTGATGTTCTCGTGTTCGAGCGACGCCAGTCTCTGCACGTCGTGGGTCGTCGACAGCGTGAGCGTCACCACCATCTGCACGAACCCGGCCCCGAGAAGAAACATGACCGGCGCGACCAGGTGCTGGAACTCGCGGTGGCTGCCGTAGAAGAGAATCGCGTACGCGAGGTAGCCGAAGATGAATAACGCGATCATCCCCGAGAGCAGCTGCCAGCGGCGGCGCAGCCCGGATTTCGGAAGCTCCCGGATGAGGCGCAACGCCGGCGGAAACGCGGCGAGCAGCACGACGATGCCGGAACTCACGAACGCGATGGCAATCGCATTCAGCATCTGCAGCGTCGTGCAGTTCTCAAACAGCCTCCAAAGCCTGCGTCACCGGCAAGGTGCCGGATTCTAGCGCGCAGCGGGCGGGTTGCGCCCGGGGCAATGGCTCGCCGGCGCACGAAGCGAGTGGCCCTTCGAGGAGCGCGGCAACGCGGCGAAACCGCCGCGCGCCTACGCCGTAGCGCGACCGGGCCTCGCAAGCGCGGCGCCGGGCCACACAGAGCGGTGGCTGCGCGCGTACTGCAGCGGCAACGCGACCGTCGCGCCGAGCCGTTCGGCCGCATGCCAGACCCAGCGCGGGTCGTCGAGGAAACCGCGCGCGAGCGCCACCATGTCGGCCTTGCCCGAGGCGACGATGTCCTCGGCTTGCTCCGGATCGACGATCATCCCGACGGCCCGGACCGCGATCCTGGCGCCCTTGCGGATCTGCTCGGCGAACCCGACCTGGTAGCCGGGCCCCACCTTGATCTGCTGATTGGCCGCGAGTCCGCCGCTCGAGACGCACACGTAATCGAGTCCTGCGGCGCGAAGCTCGCGCGCATACGGGACGGCTTCGGCGATTTCGAATCCGCCTTCGGCCCAGTCGCTCCCGGTGATGCGCGCGCCGAGCGCGCGCTCCTTCGGCCAGACCTCGCGCACCGCGCGCGCCACTTCGAGCGGGAAGCGCATGCGGTTTTCCAGGCTGCCGCCGTAGCGATCGGTGCGCCGGTTCGAAAGCGGCGAGAGAAATTCGTGCAGCAGGTAACCGTGCGCGGAATGCAGTTCGACCACGTCGAATCCGATCGCCTTCGCGCGCTGCGCCGAGGCGACGAATGCATCGACCAGTCCGCGGATCTCGTCGCCCGTGAGTTCGTGCGGGATGCTCCATCCGTCGGCAAACGCGATCGGCGACGGCCCGACCGTCTGCCAGGGCGACTCGTTCGGGGCGAGCGGCTTGCCGCCGAGCCAGGGCATGCCGGTCGAGCCCTTGCGCCCCGCATGGCCGATCTGCAGGCCGATGGGAGACTTGGTGATCGCGCGGCAGGCGTCGATGACACGCGTCATCGCCGCCTGATTGTGATCGCTGTACAGGCCGGTGCAGCCGTGCGAAATGCGGCCCTCGCGGGTGACGCCCGTGGCTTCGACCATCAGCAGCCCGGCGCCCGAGCAGGCGAGGCTTCCGAGGTGCGCGAGGTGCCAGTCGCTCATGCAGCCGTCGTCGGCGGAGTACTGGCACATCGGCGAGACGACGATGCGGTTGGGCAGCGTGACGCCGCCGAGCTTGATCGGTTCGAACAGGATTGAACTCATGGGGCTTTCACCTCGATTGCGTGGGATTGGAAAGTTTCACGTAGGGCGCGCGCGAATTGCGCGGCGCCGGGTTGATCGCCATGCAGGCAGAGCGTCCCGGGCCGCACCGGAACCTGCTTTCCGCCAAGGCTGGTGACGCGGCCTTCTTCGATCATGGCGAGCGCCTGCGCAACGGCCTTGGACGGATCTTCGATGAGCGCACCGGGACGATCGCGCGCGGCGAGCGTGCCGTCGTCCTCGTAGCCCCGGTCGACGAATCCTTCGCCGACCGCGCGCACGCCCTGCTTGGAGGCGCAGGCCATCATCCGGCTGCCTTCAAGCGCGTACAGCAGCACGTCGCGGCCGATGTCGCGCACTGCGCGCGCGCAGGCCTCCGACAGCGCCTCGTCGTTCGCGGCCATGTTGTAGAGCGCCCCGTGGCATTTCACGTGGTGCAGGCGCACGCCCGCGGCGCGCGCAAACGCTTCCACCGCGCCGGCCTGGTACACGACGAGGTCGTACAGTTCCTCGGGCGTGATGCGCATGTTTCGCCGGCCGAATCCCTGCAGGTCGGGGAGCGACGGATGCGCGCCTACGGCGACGCCCTGGTCCACTGCCAGGCGGACGGTCCGGCGAATGGTTGCCGGATCGCCGGCGTGGAAACCGCAGGCGATGTTCGCCGACGTGACGAACGGCATCACCTGGGCATCGGCGCCCATTTTCCAGGCGCCGTAACTTTCGCCCATGTCGCAGTTGAGATCGATCGTCTTCATGAATGGAATTTGAGTGCGATTCCGCGTCGCGCCGAATTCAGCCGGTGGCGCGCCGCGCGGCGCATCTCCAGCGCCTCGCCGAGCGTGCAGCGCGCGAACCGCAGCGCCGAGCCGGGCGCAAGCTGCGCGAGTCGCGGCAGGTCTGCGCCGGCGATTTCGCCGATCTTCGGATAGCCCCCCGTGGTTTGATGATCCGCCATCAGCGCGATCGGCGCGCCGTCGGCGGGAACCTGCACCGTTCCCAGGCAGGTGGGCTCCGATAGTATCTCATCCCGCTTCGGCCGCGCGAGCGCGGGCCCGAGAAGCCGGAATCCCATGCGGTCCGAGGCCGGAGACACGCGCCAGGTGGCGTCGAAAAACGCCTCCTGCGAAGCGGCATCGAAGGACGCGAAGTGGCGGCCTTCGATCACGTGGATCACGATCGGATCGGTGTCGGGAAGCGTCATGGGCGGCGCGGACCAGGCCGCGCTTCGCAACCGCATCTCGGGTTCGTCGCGCAGCGCCACCGCCTCGGCGCGCGCGTGCGCCAGGTCCTCCGCATCGGGCGCAAGATCCAGCGCGTCGCCCGCGCGCAGAGCGCGTCCCTGCCAGCCGCCGAAACCGGCCGGGAGGTAGGTACTGCGGCTGCCGAGGACCGCTTCGACCGCGAACCCGCCTGCAACCGCGAGGTAGGCACGAGCGCCGTGCTTCGCCCTTCCCGTCGCGAGCAGCGTGCCCGCACCGACCAGCACCGGACGGTCGCGCGGCAACGGGTGCCCGTTCGCAGTGGCGTCGAACGCCGCACCACAGAGCGCGATCAGCGTGTCCTGCTCGAATCCGAGTTGCGGCCCGAGCAGCGTGATCTCGAGCGCCGCCTCGCCGCCGGAATTCCCGACCAACGCGTTCGACAATTCGTAGGCGGTGAGATCCATCGCGCCGCCGGGGACGATGCCGAGATACTGCAATCCGTGGCGCCCGCGGTCCTGCAGCATACTGAGCACGCCGGGTCTCAGGATCCGGACCGTCATTTCAGGCGCTCGAATTCGTCGCGCGCGATCGGCTTGAACCAGACGCGGTCCCCGGGCAGAAGCAGGCAGGGCGGATCGCGCCGCGGGTCGAAGATTTTCGATGGCGTGCGCCCGAGCACGCTCCAACCGCCCGCGATCTCGAACGGGTACACCACGCTCTGCGCGTTCGCGATCGCGATTGCGCCCGAGGGCATGCGGGTGCGCGGCGTCGCCCGCCGCGGAACCGAAAGCCGCGCATCGAGCCCGCCGATGTAGGGCATTCCCGGCGCGAAGCCGACCATCAGCACGCGGTGCTCTCGGCTGGCGTGCCGCCGCACGATTTCCGCCGGCGACAGGCCTGTCTTCGCCGCCACCTCCTCCAGATCGAGGCCGAATTCCGCGTCGTAGCAGACCGGCACCTCGACCTCGCGGTCCGGCGCAGGGTTACGCGCCGTGGCCTTGAGTCGATCGCGCAGCAGCGCGATCGCGGCCTCGAGCGGCGCAGAGGGAATTTCGGGATGGCCCGGATCGAAGTGCAGCGCGAGCCCCCCGAGCGAGGGAACGACGTCGCGCACCCAGGACGGCGCCCGCTCCCTGAGCGCGATCGCCACGGCCTGCAGCGACTCGTTGACGCGCAGGTCGAGCGAAACCGAGAACTCGGCGTATACCGCCGCGTCGCCCAGCGGCTCGATTCGCAGCGGCTGCATCGTCAACCCGGGGTCAAACCTGGGGTCAGGTCACGGACCTGACCCCGCCGTGTCCACGCGCGGCACGGCGACGCCGATCATGCAGTCGCGCGTCACGATCGCGGCGAGCCGGTCTTCGCTCCAGCCTTCGGTTCCCGCAGGTCGCACCGGAAGCACGAGGTAGCGCATGTCGGCGGTCGAATCGTGCACCCGCAGCTGCATGTCCTCGGCGATTCGCAGGCCGAATTCGGCGAGCACTGCGCGCGGCTCGCGCACCACGCGCGAGCGGTAGTTGCGCGATTTGTACCAGTCGGGCGGCAGACCGAGCAGCATGCGCGGATAGCAGGAACACAGCGTGCAGACGATCACGTTGTGCACGGCAGGCGTATTCTCGACCACCACCAGGCGCAGCGCGGGAACGTCGAGCCCGAATTCCTCGCAGGCGCGAGTGCCGTTTTCCAGGAGGCGCGTCTTGAACGCCGCATCGGACCAGGCGCGCGCCACGACGCGCGCCCCGGCTTCCGGGCCGCGCGCGCGCATGTCCTCGAGCGCGGCGTTCACCTCGGCCTCGGTAAGCACGCCCTTTTCGACCAACAACTCGCGCAGGCTCACTTCCATCAGCTGGAAATAGCTGAGCGGGCGGTACTCCCCGAGATCGCCCGGACTCGCGGGTTCGCTCATGCGGCCTCCAGCCAGTGTTGAAAGATCTCGATCTCGATCACGTCATCGCGGCCGCCGCGATAATCCGGCCAGACCTCGCGCTGCACGAAGCGCACGCGGTAAAGCGGCTGCGCAGGCAGCCCGTTTCGCATCTGCGCCAGTTCCTCGGGCACCGGAAAACTCCCGCACAGGCGCTCGACGACTCCCGCATGGCCGCGGATGTAGTACGGCGTGCGGATGTGACCGAGCGGAAACGTGCGGCGCACCCGGACCCGGTCTCCGGGCGCGAAACGCACCGGCACCGACGGGTGGTCCGTCCGATACTGCGGGCGGGCCGCTACTTGCGGCATGGATCCTCGGTCCGAGCGCCGATCTGCTCCATCTTGCGGCCGAGTTCCTCGGTCGTGATCACGCCGCGCTGGATCATGGTCTGCGTGATCGACGTGATCCAGCGCTCGTAGTAGCTCATGCGGTCGCAGGCTTCCGGTCCGATCGCCTCGATGTTCTTGCGCAATTCGTCCACCGTCATCAGGCGCCTGCCGCCCTTCACTCCGGTGAGCAGCACCATGAGCGCATCGACCCTCCGCTCCCATTCGGCGTAATCGTGCTCGGTCCGCTCTACCGGCCCCGCGGGCAGCCCGCCGATGTCGTGATGGCCGCGCTCGATCATCGGCTTATCCATAATGATCCTGCGCGTTCCGCGTGCATCGTTACAAGTTCGGTCTCTCTCAGGTCTCCTGACTTGGTGCGAGATTCACCGCACCAAGTCGGGAGATCGGTAACGTCAAAATCGCGATGGCTCGCGCCCGAGCATCGATTCTTCCGAAACGTGTTTGCGCGTGTCGCGAGCATCGGCACGGTCTTGGTCTCTCTCAGGTCTCCTGACTTGGCGGAAGAATCACCCGCCAAGTCAGGAGATCGGATAACGTCAAAACCCTCACCGTGCTCGGCTCTCGCACTACGCCACCCACTCGCTCACCGGTGCCTGCGCCTCATGCAACGGCTGGCAGACGATGTCGACGAGCGTAGGCCCGCCATTCGCGAGCGCCTGCCGCAGAACGCCCGCCAGCTGCGCGGGATCGGTCACGCGCCAGGCGGCGATGTCGAACGCCTGCGCAACGCGTGCGTGATCCGTGGTTCCGAAATCGACCGAGAAATAACGCTGCGAGTAGCCGGTCTTCTGGCCCGCCTTGATCCAACCGTAGACCGAATTCGCGATCACGACGAGCGTGATCGGCAGCTTGAGCCGCGCGATCGTCTCGAGTTCTCCCACGCACATGCCGAAACTGCCGTCGCCCATCACCGCGACCGTCTTGACCGAAGGCCTGCCGAAATGCGCACCCACCGCGGCCGACAGCGCATAACCGAGCGCCCCGTGGGCGCGGTTCGAAAAATATCTTCGACCGGTTCCGCGCACGGGGTAGTACGCGGAAAAATATGGACATGGCGTCCCGGGATCCGCGACTACGATGGCATCCGCGTCGAGTTGCGCGGCAAGTTCCGCGACCACGCGCTCGGGCCTGATCGGCAGATCGCCGGATTCCGCGAGCGGCCGAAACTTCCCGAACTTCGCCATGCGCGCCTGCGCCACGTGCGCTGCATCCGCCGTGCGCCGGAAAGGCCCGAGCGCTTCGCCGAGCGCGGCGAGCGCGAGTTTCGCATCGCCCACGAGCGGCACGTCGACGCGGTAGGTCACCCCCATCACCGCCGGATCGACGTCGATGTGGATCACCTTGACGCGACCCGGAGCGGGATGGCGCCAGCGCTCGGTGGTCACCGAGCCGGCGCGGCAACCGACGAAAATCACGACGTCCGCCGCGTCGACGAGCGAACGCGTCTCGGGCGTGCCGCCGTTCGATCCGACCACGCCGACCGCGAGCGGGTGATCCTCCGCGATCGAGCCCTTGCCGCTGATCGTCGTCGCGACGGGAGCGCTGAGCCGCCCGGCGAGTTCCGCGAGTTCGGGCTCAGCCCCGGAGAGCACTACGCCGCCGCCGCAGATGAAGACCGGATGCCGCGCCGATCGCAGCAGTTTCGCCGCCAGCTCGAGGTGAAACGGCTCGGGCGCCACGCGCCGCGACGGTTGCCGCCCGAGCGAAGGATCGGCCCAGATTTCGCGGCGATCCACCGTCCCGTTCTGCACGTCGAAAGGCAGCGCGATGTGCGCAGCGCCCGGCCGGCCCGTGGTCATCGCCTCGAACGCGGCGCGAAAGGTGCGCGGCACGTCGGCGGCGCGGTCGATCACCGCGTTCCATTTCGTCAGCGGCCGCATCAGCGCGCGCTGGTCGAGTTCGGTGAGCGTGAAGCGCCCGCGCGCCGACACCGAAATGTCGGAGTTGATCGCGAGCACCGGGATCGAGGATTCGTTCGCTTCGACGAGCCCCGGCAGGATGTAGGTCGCGCCGCCGCCGCTCGGGCCTTCGCAAACGCCGACTTTTCCGGTGACCCGCGCGTAGCCATCGGCCATGTACGCCGCGTGGCGCTCGTCGCGCGTCAGCACGTGACGCATGCGGCGAATCGCGGGCGAACCACTCGCCTGCAGGCGCGCGAGCGCGTCGTAGAACGGCAGACTGGTGTCGCCGCAGAGCCCGAAAATCAGCTCGACCTCGTGCGCGGCGAGCATTTCGACGACGGCCTCGGCGCCGGTCAGCGTTTCGAGTTGCGGTTCGACGGCCTGGTTCATGGCGTTTATATTATCGCGTGATGACCGCCGCAGCGCGCCAGCGCCCGAATCCCGGGACGCTGTTCCTGGACCATGTTTCGCATTTCGTTCCGGATCTCGCGGCGGCCCGCCGCACGCTCGAAGCGCTCGGCTTCACGGTCACGCCGCCCTCGGCGCAGCGTACGCAGGACGGACCCGCGGGCACGGCGAATGTCTGCGTGATGCTCGATGCGGGCTATCTCGAATTCCTCGCGCCGGTCGCGGACACGCCCAACGCGGCACGGCTTCACGCTGCGATGCAACGCCACCCCGGCGTGCACCTGGCCTGTTTCGGCACGCCAACCGCGAAGGAGGAACACGCGCGACTGGAGCGACACGGCTTCGATCCGCTGCCCCTCATCGAACTCTCGCGGCCGGTCGAAGCCTCGGGCCGGTCGGAGACCGCGCAATTCAAGGTCGTGCGCCTGCCGCCGGATCGCATGCCCGAGGGGCGCATCCAGTTCGTCGAGCAACTCACGCCGCACTGGCTATGGCAACCGCGGCTGCTGCAGCATGCCAACGGCGTCCGTGGGCTCTCCTGTGTCCTGGTCGCGGCGAAAGACAGAATCGAGACCGCGGCGCGCTGGGCGCACTTCGCCGCGCTCCTGCCCGCACCCGCGGGCGAATTCGTGCACCTCGCCACCGCACGAGGCCACGTCCTCGTAGGCGACGGAAGATCGTGGCGCGACCTGCTCGGCGAGGCGCCTCCCGCTCCCGCCCTCGCCGGGTACGCGCTCGAATTCCGCGATCCGGATCGCTTCGCGAGGCGCTGCGAGGAGGCGAGCCTCGTGCCGCGCCGGCTGCGCGCGCAGCTCTATGCAGTGACGCTGCCGCCGGCGCTTGGCGGCGCGTGGATCTTCGGCACCCGGCGATCGCTCGGATTTCCCCGATAGTCCCACCGATCGATCGGATCGAACACGCGGCGCGCCAGCCGCGACTGCGCGGCTAGAATGGCGCGACCCGAATCGACCCGAACCCACGGATGACCGACGACCTTTGCACGCTTTCCGCCACTGAATTGCTTGCGCTTTATCGCAAGCGCAGCCTGTCCCCGGTCGAGGCGACGCGCGCGGTGCTCGCGCGCGCCGAGCGGCTGAATCCCGCGCTCAACTGCTTGTGCCTCCTCGACGAGAAGGCGGCGCTCGCGAGCGCAAGGGCCTCCGAGGCCCGTTGGCGCAAGAGCACCCCGATCGGACCGGTCGACGGCGTGCCGACCTCGATCAAGGACCTGCTGCTCACGAAAGGCTGGCCGACGCTGCGCGGCTCGAAGGCGATCGATTCGAAAGGACCCTGGAACGACGACGCGCCCGCGGTGGCGCGCCTGCGCGAGCAGGGTGCAGTGATTTTCGGCAAGACCACGACACCCGAATTCGGCTGGAAAGGCGTCACCGACAATCCCCTCACCGGAATCACGCGCAATCCGTGGAATCCGAAATTGACCCCGGGCGGGTCCTCGGGCGGGAGCGCCGCGGCGGTCGCTTCCGGCATCGGGCCGCTCACCGTAGGCACCGACGGCGGCGGGTCGATCCGCATTCCTTGCGCGTTTACCGGATTGTTCGGGCTGAAGCCTTCGTTCGGCCGCGTGCCCGCGTGGCCGCTCTCGCCTTTCGGCACGGTGGCGCACGTCGGCCCGATGACGCGCACGGTCGCGGATGCCGCGCTCATGCTCAACGTGCTCTCGCTCCCCGATTCGCGCGACTGGTTCGCGCTGCCGCCGGAGGCGCGCGATTACCGCGTGGGACTCGAAGACGGGGTGAAGGGACTGCGGATCGCGTACTCGGCCAACCTGGGATACGCCGAGGTCGACGCAGAGGTGGCGGCACTCGTGAAAGCGGCGGCGCTGCGGTTCGCCGAACTCGGTGCCTGGGTCGACGAGACCGATCCCGGTTTCGAAAACCCGGGGCCGACCTTCGCCATCCACTGGTTCTCCGGCGCCGCGTCGCTCCTGCGCGGGCTCAGGCCCGCGCAGCTTCGAGACGTCGATCCCGGATTGCGCGAGGTCGCAGCCGAGGGCGCGAAGATTCCGCTGCTCGATTACCTCGACGCGGTGAAAAAGCGCGGCGCGCTCGGCGTCTTCATGAACGCTTTCCACGAGCGCTACGATCTGCTGCTCACGCCGACCTTGCCGCTCGCCGCGTTCGAGGCGGGTCGCGAAGTCTCCGATGTGCTGAAGGAAAAACGCTGGACCGACTGGTCGCCGTTTTCCTACCCGTTCAACCTGACGCAGCAGCCTGCGGCGTCGATTCCCTGCGGCCTGACGAAGAAGGGATTGCCGGTCGGGCTGCAGATCGTCGGCCCGCGCTATGCCGATGCGCTCGTGCTGCGCGCGGCGCGCGCGTTCGAATCGCTCCAGCCAATCGCGCGGCCGCAGACATCGAAGCTGTTGAAGTAAGGTTCCCGGTGCCGCGCGATGTAACGACGAGGACGAACGCTCCGGTGACGACTGAAATCTCGGCGGATTCCCAGGTTGCGCGGATTTTCGCCTGGCGCCGCGGCTTCAACGCCCTGCACCTCATTGATCTCGGAGTACGTCTCGGCCTGTTCAAGGCGTTCGACGAGAGTCCCGGCGCCTCCCCGCAGGAGGTCGCATCCCGGCTCGCGTTACATGCGCCCTATGTCGAGGTCTGGTGCACGACCGCGTACGGATTCGCACTGCTCGATGCGGACCAAGATCGCCGTTTTCGTCTCGCGCCGTTCATGAATGAAATTCTCGTCAACCCCGCGCATCCACGCTACCTCGGCGGCTACGTGCGGCTCGGGACCCAGTTCGCGACCGAGGATTACCGGCTCGCGCTCGACGCCTTCCGCACGGGAGCGACGACGCCGTTTCAGGGCCGGAGCGAAGATTTCGCCCAGGTCGTCGCTCAGGCCATCGCAGGCGTCAATCTGATGGTCGCGCGCAGAATCCTGCCCGGTATCGCGGAGCTCGCCGAGCAACTCGATTCGGGCGGCTCGCTGCTCGAAGTCGGCTGCGGCACGGGCAACCTGCTGTTGCAGGTCGCGAAGGCGTTTCCAAACGCCCGCTGCACGGGCGTCGAGATCGATCCCATCGGGATCGCGGCAGCGCGCGCGGCGATCCGCAACGCCGGGCTTGACGAGCGGATCGCGATCATCGAGGGCGACGTCGCGACGACCGTCGCCGAGGGCGTCTTCGACGTCGTGGTCATGGTGGAGGTCTTGCACGAGATTTCGCCGCACATCCGTCCTGCGGTGGTTCGAGGGTGCGCTCGTGCACTTCGACCGGGCGGCTGGCTGGTGATCGTCGACGAGACCTATCCGTCGACGCTTGCCGAAGCGCGATCGACGGAATTCCGGTTTCCCCTGCAGACCGGATTCGAGGAACTGATGTGGGGCAACCGGGTTCCCACCCGGATCGAGCAGGAACACCTGCTGCGGGACGCCGGATTCTCGGGCGCGATCGACCGGTCGATCCTGGGCGAGGGCTTCACGCTGCTGTCCACGCGCAAGTGAATCCGCACGCGAATCATGCGAAAGCTCAGCCGAGCCGGTAGATCTCGATCGGCTCCTCGCGCCCCTTGACCCGCACCGGCCCGAGCGGCACGGCGCCGCTTGCCTGCCCTGCCGCGGCCCTCAGCACCTCGCCCGAGATGAGGATCTGCGAGCCGTAGTCCTTGTTCAACTGCTCGATTCGCGAGGCGAGGACCACGACCTCGCCGGTGATCGAATACTGCTTGCGCACCGCCGTGCCGACGTTGCCCGTGACCGCCTCCCCTGCGTGCAGGCCGACACCGATCCTCGTAGGCGGAATCTTTCCGGCTTCCGAGAGCGCCTTGACGTGCGCGACCAGCTCGCGCGCCGCGGCCACCGCGTTGCCGCAATCCTCGCCGGTGGCGAGCGGTGCGCCGAACGTCGCCATGAAGCCGTCGCCGAGGAACTGGTTGATGATGCCACGGTGGCGGTTCACCACTGCGATCGCTGCGCCGAAGACCGCGTTCTGGATAGCGACAATCTCCTCGGGAGGGCGATGCTCCACCAGGCGCGTGAAATCCCGGATGTCCATGAACATGACGCAGACGAAGCTGCGCCGGCTTGCGATCTCGCCCCCCTGCTCAAGCAGCGCCTCGACCACCTCGGGCGACACCTGCTGGCCGAACGCGCTGATGATGCGCTCGCGCTCCGCCGCGGCGTAGAACGCCTTGACGATGCGCCGACGCAGTTGAACGGCGACGAAGCCCGCGGCCACGCCCGCGAAAAGAAGCATGATGCCTTTCATGAGCACGAACCCCGGCGCGCTCAGTACCGTGGAGGCGATGCCGCCGGCGTGCGTTTCGCCGACGTAGAACGAAAGCGCGACATATTCGACTGCGGCCACGATTCCGGTAAATACCGACAGGCGGAAGTCCAGCCGCAGCGTCGAGAGAACGATGAACACCGCGTAGAGGAACGCCGCGGGCCCCTGCAGCACGGCGAGCGCGTCGGCGTACCGCCCCATCACGAGCATGACCAGCGTCGGCGTGCTGGTCTCAATGAACGCGTTCCAGAATCGCAGCAGCGGCGAGGGCATGCGGCCGGTCGCGAGCATGCGGCCGAGGATCACGCGCACGAGCAATTCGTAGCCGACGAGCGCAGCGGCCACGCCGGCCGCGTAGCCGATCATGCGCAGCGATCCGAAGTTGCGCCGGAAATCGTCCCGGAAGATCGCCGCGAAGAGCGGCAGCAGGACCATCAGCAGCGCGAAGATCCAGGCGAGGATCGCCATGCGCAGCCGCTCGCTCTGCAGGATCTCGCGCGCAAGATGCTCCTCGAAGTCCGCGAGCGTCTGCGCGTCGGGCGCCGCCCGACGGGGCTGCGGCAGCGAGTTCAGCCCGTCCTGCCCAGCTCGAACGACCACGCCGACAGGAGTTTCGCACTGTCGAACAGCGCGCCGCGCGCGCTGTAGCGCCGCTCGCTGCGCCGGAACAGCGTGTCCTGGCCACGATAGCGGCCGGTGGCCGACTCGTACACCGAAAGGATCGCGTCGTCGAGGATCAGGAACCGGCCGCGCAACGTTCCGAGCGTCGCGCTCGCCGAGCTCCAGTGCGTGGCGATCGTTCCGGGCGCGAGGGGGTGGATTTCGTACAGCGTGCGCGTTTCCTGCGGCGTCGCGGTGACCGTGCGCAGCGTGCCTTCGTACACCCACTTGTCCGGATAGTGGCGCACCTCGGCCGTTCCCTCCACGCCGGTCACGGCTCCAAGCCCATCGACGAAATCCCCTTCGACCTGCCACAGGCCGGGGCGAAGCAGGAACGTGTGCTCCATCCTGCAGAATATACTTCGCCGCGATGGAATCGCGCCACTTCCGCCACTGGCCCCCGGACCTGCCGCGCAGCCTCGCACTGCCGCCGGTGCGGCTGCACGACCTGCTCGAGGCCGCCGCGCGGCGCTTTCCGGACAAGCCGGCGACGGTTTTCGATGGCGAGTCGCAAAGCTACGCCGAACTGCTTCGGAAATCCGAGTCCCTCGCGGGACACCTTCAGCACGCCTGCGGGGTCCGCCGCGGCGAGCGCGTGCTGCTCGACCTGCAGAACGGCCCCGAATTCGTGATTGCCTTCTTCGGCGTGCTTCGCGCCGACGCGGTCGCCGTCCCGGTGAGCCCGATGAACCTTGCGGGCGAACTGCGGCACTACCTCGAGGACAGCGGCGCGCGCGTCGCGATCGCGGAGCCGGAGGTGGCGGCGCGGTTCTCCGGCCTGCCGGTGGAGCACCTGATCGTCGCCGACGCCCTGCCCGCGGGCGGCAGCCCGCCTCTGGCGTCGCAGGCAAGCGCGAGCGACCTCTGCGTCATGCCTTACACCTCGGGCAGTACCGGGCAGCCGAAGGGCTGCATGCACACGCACGCGACGGTGCTGCACAACGTGGTCGGCTCCGCAGTGTGGAAGCACGTCACCGCGGACTCGGTGGCGCTCGCCACGGCGCCGTTTTTTCACGTCACGGGGCTGATCCACAGTTTTCTCGCCACGGTGTACGCGGGGGGCACGATCGTGATCCAGCGGCGCTGGGAGCCGCAGGCCGCGGCCGAACTCGTCGAGCGGCACCGCTGCACGCACTGGGACAACGTCCCGACGATGGTGGTAGACCTGCTGTCGCACCCCGGAGCGCTCGCCCACGACGTGTCCTCGCTGAAGTGGATTTTCGGCGGCGGCGCCGCGATGCCCGAGGCCATCGCGCAGAAACTGTTCGAGGTCTGCGGCGTTCGCTTCATCGAGGGCTACGGCCTGACCGAAACCATTTCGCAGACGCACATCAACCCTCCGCAGAACCCGAAAAAACAGTGCCTCGGGATTCCGACCTTCGACACCGAGTCGCTGATCGTCGATCCCGGGACGCAGCGCGTGCTCGGCCCCGGCGAGCAGGGCGAGATCGTGGTGCGCGGGCCGCAACTGCTGACCGGCTACTGGAAGAACGAAACGGCCTTCCGCGAATCCTGGGTCGAAATCGACGGCCGCAGGTTCTTCCGCACGGGCGACCTCGGCCGGGTCGACGAGGACGGCTTTTTCTTCATCTCCGACCGCCTGAAGCGGATGATCAACGCCGCAGGCTTCAAAGTCTGGCCGGCCGAAGTCGAAGCCACGATGTACCGCCACCCTGCGATCCAGGAGTGCTGCATCATCGCCTCGCCCGATGCGCGGCGCGGCGAAACGGTCAAGGCGGTCGTGGTCCTCAAGCCGGGAGCGGCCGCCACCGGCGACGAAATCCTCGATTGGGCGCACGGCCAGATGGCCGCGTACAAGGCACCGCGACTGATCGAGTTTTCGCCGGCGCTTCCCCGAACGCCTTCCGGAAAGATCCAGTGGCGAGCGCTGCAGGAAAGAGAATTCGCGCCGCGCTGACCGCGGGTTGAGTCCGGCGGTTGCGTGACCGCGCACCCCCGGCACCTACCCGGATCTCCCCCAGGCATTGAATCCAAACGTTTTTGTGTTGCGTTGCGTGGTTCAAGTCAATTGTCATTTGATTTGGTTATGCTCATGTTCTGAAAAGACTACTTTATTTGCAACACCTCCGGCCATAGATTGAATGGTGCATAGCAGCATGCAATCTTTGAAAAGGAGTGAAGTCATGGAAAGGCAACTCGAATTCGGGTTCCGGAAGACCGCCACAGGGATCGTCGACCTCGTCGCGCTCGAGCGCGACGCGCGCCGCCTGCGCGCCATTTACATCGCCGACCTCGCACGTCGCGTTCGCAACCGGATCGCCGGCTGGGCGCGGCGGCCGTCCCCGAGCCTGCCCCGGGACGTCCGTCCGAGCCCGGGCTGAGCCATGCCTCGGCAAGCGGCACCGATTACGCGTGAGCTGCCGCGGCACGAACTCGGCGCCTACGCCAAGCATCTTCGGGCGCTCGACGCCGAGGACCGGCGCCTGCGTTTCGGTCAGGTGATCGGCGATGCCGCGATCCACAACTACGTCGACCGGATCGATACCGAGCGCGACGCGATCTTCGTCGTGATCGACGACGATCTAAAGCTGGTTGGTGCCGCGCACATGGCGCGCGGCGGACGCCATGCCGAATTGGGGATCTCCGTGCTCGCCAGTCACCGCCGGCGCGGAATCGGCGGCGCGCTACTGCAGCGAGCCCAGCTGCATGCGCGCAATTGGGGCGTCGCCAAATTCTTCACCCATTGCCTGAGCGAGAATACGCCGCTCATGCGCCTGGCACGGCGGCACGGGATGCAGATCGTCGCCGAGGGCGGCGAAGCGGACGGCTTCATTGCGCTACCCGCACCGGACGCCTCCAGTTTCGTCTCGGAGCTGGTCGCCGAACGCGTCGGCCGCTTCGACCACGCGCTCAAGTCCCAGACCCTTGCGCTTCGGCAGATCGGCGCGGCCTGGCTCACTCCCTAGAAGGAGCAGCCAGTCACCTATTGCTCAGATCGTCGAGAAACTCTGAAGCAGGCGCGACGCTCGTAACGAGCAGATGATCGCGTGCCCGCGTGCACGCGACATAGAGTAGGTGGCGCTCGGTGTCGTAGACCTCCTGCAAGTCCGCGTCGTCGCCTACCGTTTCGATCCGCTCCTGCAGAGGAATGATCTCGTCATCGCAGGCCATCACCGCCACGGCGCGAAACTCCAGGCCTTTCGCGAGATGCATGGTGCTGACCGAGATGTGGCCGCTGGTGGTCTCTACGTGCTCATCGAGAACCTTGAAGGCGATTCCCGCTTCCTTGACGGCTGCGCGGGCACGGTCGAGCTGCCCCGGCGAGCGGACGAAGACCCCGAATTCGTGAGGCGCGACACCGGCTTTCGAATGCTCTGAGAGCCAGTCGCTGACGGCCGTGATCTCTTCCTCCTGGCTGTCGAGAACCCGGATCACGGGTGCCGGGCCATTGAAAACGGAAACCGTGTCGCCCCGCTCATCGGTGTTGCCGTCCGCATCCGACACCTCCGGCCCCAGAAGCCGGTCGGCCTGCATGCGGATCTGGTGAGAAGTCCGGTAATTGACGCGCAGCGTGCGGGATCGGCCGCGGATATCGACGCCGAGCGCTTTCCACGAGAAGGGCTGCTGAAAAATCCGCTGGCCGAGGTCGCCGGCGAAAAACAGTGCGTCCGGTCGATGCGCGCCGAGCGCGGCAAGGAACCGCAGGTGCGCAATGCCGAAGTCCTGCGACTCGTCGACGACGGCGAAATCGAAAGGCGGATTCCTGTTTCCAGCCAGCCCCGAGGCCAGGCAGCCGAACAGTTCCGGGTAGGTAATCAGATTCCGGGCTGCGAGACCGGTGCGCACGCGATCGAAGATGGACCAGAGCACCGCACGCTGCTGTTCCGGGAGCCGTGTCTTCCTGCCCAGGCGCACGACGTCGCGGTACGCCTCCCAGCTATTCAGTTGCCACGCATCGACGACCTGCTCCCATTCGGTCAACAGAAAATGCTGACTGAATTTGTGCTTTCCGCCTTCATTGGATGCCCGTCGCAGGAGTTCGACAATCCCTTCCCGCGTCGCGAGGTTCGCCTCGCCAAAGTGGGATTTGTAGAGACGGACGCCAATGGCGTTGATGGCGTGAACGTCGATCCGTTCGGCCAGGCGTGGCTCGTTGCTCACCAGGCGCTTGAGCTGGGTCCGGAGCGCATGGGCCAGCGTGTCGGAGAAGGTCGTGAGGAGGACTCTGGCGTCGGGGTGGCTGCGGGCGAGAAACACGGCCCGATGCAGCGCCACGATCGTCTTTCCCGTGCCCGCCGAACCGGAGACCCGTGCCGGCCCGCTGTACTCCCGCTCGACCCATTGCCGCTGCTCCGGATGCAGGAAGACCGTCCATTTGTCCCAGGGAAATTCAAGCGCGCGTTGCAGCTCTTCGATGTTCGCCATCACGCGGAAGCGGCGCTGGGCGTCAGGATGATCGAAGGGATTGGCTGCTGCAACGACAGGCTGGGGGGCGCGGGGTTTGCCGCCGGTCGCCAGTTCCAGAAGCGCTTCCGCCGCTTCGCCAGGCAGGTGTTCCGCCAGGGTTAACAGCGTATCTTCTGTTGCCTTGCGCACCTCTATCAGCCACTCCACCGGCACGCCGTAACTCAGCAGATCATCATCAGAAACGTGGGCGAAGAGCGGCTTCGCGGCTGCAACCGGTTTCGGCGCCTCCACATACGTCGGGACGACGATCTCCTGAACCGTCTCGCGGATCTCCACCCACTGCGCGGCGCCGGTTTTCGGATGCGTTTCGAGCCTGCGCCGCTCGGCCCAGTCGTAGGCCTTGTCGTGGTGGGCCGCGTAGCACAGCAGCAGGCTTTCGGCCGTCTTGTGAACGATCAGCCGGATGTCCGCGTTGACCCGGACTGACCAGAAATTCTTGTCCTTCGGTTTGTTGAGCCTGTGAAACTGCATTCCCGGGTTGGCCGGGTTGAGCTGCAAATCGAAGGCGGTCGTCTTGACCGCTTTCTGCTCATCGCCGGTCAGCCGCGCGAGGCTGTCGGTGAAGGTGTCGGCGATGCGGAACTCAGTCATTTTTCCAGCCCACGCCGCCAAACGGCCACGCCTCGGGATTCAGGTTTCCGTGATGACCTGCAATCCTGCGATTCCATGGAAATCGGCATCGTGCGTCACAAGCGGAATTTGGTGCCAGACCGCAGATGCCGCGATCCACGCGTCCGGCCAAGTTATCGGACGGCCAGCACGCTCCCGCTCCACCACGATCCGCGCGTAGACTCTGGCGATGTCGTTATTGTAGGGGAGAACAACGAAGTTCTTGAGGTGTTCTTCCAGTGTCTGGCGGCGCAGCTCGCCCCAATTGTTCTTTTCCGCGCCGTAGTGCATCTCTGCCACGGTGACGAAGACGATGCCGACGACTTTGCCAACGAGATGGCGTTTGTAAAGTTTTCCGAGATCCGTTCCCTTCATCAGATACGAAACGACGTTCGTATCGGCGATGACTTTCCCCGCGTTCATGCTTATGCAGCCTTGATGTTCGCTTTTCGCAACCTTTGGATGGACTCCTCGAAACCGTCATTTGCCTCTCCCGGCCAGGTACCGACAAGGGCGTCGATATTTGTAATTGGCCCCACTCCCTGCGCCGCCGCGAGCTCATCAAAGCTCATGGCCTGCCAGAAATCGCCTGGAAGCGGTGCGCCGCTTGGAAGCGCTTCGGTCGCCTGATCTTCCTTGGTTTCAATGCGCTCAATGTCCGAGATCTGAATGCTCACGATCTTCTTCGAAACCGGATCTTCCTTCGCCTCGCCCGTAACACGCACAAAATGCAGGATGCTTCGATAGACCTCGTCGCGCAGCGATTCGTCGAAAAGACAGATGACCGGATCACCGCTGGATGGATGCACGCGCAGCCGCGACCCCCGTTCCTTGAAATCCGCCATGAGCAGCCGGCCTTCGATGGTCCGCTTGTTGATCTGCGGACCGAGGATGCGCTTTTGAACACGGGTGTAGCCGTCACGATCGTATACGACGCGCAGAGGCCGAGCATGGTGGGTGAGCGCAAATTCGATGCGGTCCACACCATGATCGAAAAGTCGTCCGGCATCGCGAATCGCAAGAAGCACGCCCGCGTCATAACCTGCAGGATAAGCTTCGTCGCTCGATGTGAGATCGCTCAACCCGTGGACAAATTTCTCGAATGCGTCAAGCCCGAGGTCAGTATCGGGAATAGACACCTGCGGCTCGCTGCGCTCGAAGCGAATGACTGCCGACGGACTGCCGTGCGTGACCTCCACGATGTCAAGGGAGATTGCCGAGCGGATATCCGCTGGGCGGCGGCCGGCACGCTGGCTCTCTGCGCTGCCCTGCAATACCAAGGCCACACGCTCCACAGCGCGCAGGACTTCCTGCCCTAACCGCAGAAAATCGTCCAGCCGGACTCGGCCCGGCTTCACGCCTGGACCTTCCAGCTTCACAACGAAAAAAACGTTCGTCTTAGTCATCGTGCCCTCCTTGCGCTCCGGCTCCGCTCTGATGGACTCAAGTACAACGGCTACGCGGCGGCGGTTTCTTTCGGCGCACCACTGCTGCGGTCCCCGACCCGCACCACGACGGCGGCAGGCACTGGAATGCCGTTCTCCGCCAACGCGCCCATCACGAAGCGCCGTAGCTTCTCGTAGCGGCCATGGCGGATCATGTCGCGTGGCGAGAGATTACCGAGCAGTGGATTGCGCGTCTGAAACCAGAGCTTCGTCTTGACGGCGTCGCCTTCGAAGAACTGGGCCACGAGACTGCACACCACGGCGATTTCGGTCAGACGATCGAGGACCTCGCGCGGAATCTTTTGATCCCATCGAACCGAGGCCGCGGAGACTCCCGCGACTCGCGCGACTTCGCGCCGATCGAGCCCCACGAAATCGGCAACGGTCTTCGCCTGGAGCGTTTGATCGGCCCAAAAGCCAAGGTAGTCCTTGCTGTGAATATTGGCGAATAGATGCGCGCGGCGCACGTCGCTCCTTCCCTATAACCTGCACGCCAAGGCTAACACAGTGGAGGCTATCAGAACCATTACTGAACCATAATTCGACCAGATATTGACCTCACCGATGTTACTCGACGCGCGCACCGGGATGTCGCTCCGCCCTAAATGCCGTCACGACCTTCGTCAAAGTGGTTCCGAACTTCGCCGCAATCTGGACTGATATTGGCCTGACTAACGGGTCTGACATATCGCTGTCTGGGATGTCGCCACCCTTACTCCAATTCAACGTGTCATTGCACTGTTAAGGCAGCGAAGAACCTGCTTTCCGAGCTCGAATCCTTGCTTTGCTTCGTCGTACGATGCATTTGCCGGCAGAATACCTTGATGCGCAAATGCATTGCGCCACGTAATGAGATTTCCGTACGAAGCCTTGACGCTTCGGCCTGACGTGGACAGTTCCTGCAATTCCTCCGCATCGAGCAGGCGTGCAAATCGCGCTACGTAACGGTCGCCAAACTTCTTGATGTGATTTTTACGGAGGTCATCAAGAGTTATCCGACCATTCATACGCTCATACAGCTCCTGACAGAACGCGCCGAAAACGCGATGTTTGCGCGTTGCAAATTCGACCAAGATATCGCGTATCGCCAATTCCATGACTGTCACAGCCGACACGCAGACAAAGCCCACGTACCTGGTTCTCAGAAATGGCTCGATCGTCACCACAATTACAGTGTCGAGGTGGCCAATCAGTCCGTCTACTAGCTGGAATCGATCGGCGTATGGCATATTTCCTACTCGACAAGCACTTCCTTCGACCTCGCGAACCGCGCCTTAATTACCGCCACGTCGCTGGTTCCGTAGTAGGTAGCTTCATCAAAGGTCTTGTCACTTTTCAGCCGGGCGAAGCGCTCAGCCAGATCGTTTGGAATGTCTCCAATATTATTCAGAAGAACGCACATCACGGAATCTAGAGCCGAGGCATTCAATCTACCGCGCAGATGAAATGGTCGCTCGCCCAGTTTGTTGACAACGAACGCACAGAGCGTCGGAAATTCGCGAAGAAATTTTTGCGCCATAGGCGAACCCGCCGTTCTCTCCGCGAGCATTGTTTGATTCAGAAACTCCTTCATCGGTTTTTCATACTTCTCAAATCTGCTGGAGAGCGCTAGGACTCGAAGAACCAGCTCTACGTCCTTTTGATGCCGATCGAGCGTTGTCTTTCCAAGGATAGCTCGCCACTTCTTATCCTCATTGAGCTTGCGGAGCTGAGCCACCAATTCGCCTCGGAAAACACAGTTTCTAATTTCCTGGGCCGTCAATGGTGTACCGCCCGTGTTTAGCCGTTCAAAGATGTGATAAACACTAGTGCGCTCACCCTTTGGGTTCATCTGCCGAATATTGATCGCGCGAAGGACAGATCCGCGTAGTTTCCGCTGCGCCGGTTCATCGAGATCTGCGAACGTTTTCCGTGCAAACGGGCTTTTGTCGTTTAGGCCGGTTAGACGAAATACCTGCTTCTTTCCATGAATCGTTTCCTCTCCGAAATATCCGTCCATGTAATACACAAGCGACATGATTCTCTGCAGTCCATCTATAACAAGATTCCTGTTGCTCTCATCGACGTAGAAGAACACTTGTGGTACGGGCAATCCCATCAGAAATGACTCGATTAACAAGGACGACTGATGCATGGTCCAGACAAAGTTGCGC
>Ga0209726_10001672_pt1 | contig 35087 bp, 32 predicted proteins | sample Subgrocontami54m_FD_187453 | JGI IMG/M metagenome (GOLD analysis project Ga0209726, IMG submission 187453) | Subsurface groundwater microbial communities from S. Glens Falls, New York, USA - GMW46 contaminated, 5.4 m (SPAdes) (version 3) | ecosystem: Environmental > Aquatic > Deep subsurface >...
GGCTCCAGCGGCTCCACCGACGTCAGGACAATCCCCTGCACGCCGCCTTTTGCATAGACCCACCCGCTGACCTGGACCTTCTGATTGACGTAGTCGTAGACCAGCGTGTTGGGGTCGTCGCCGGGGTTGTCCGCCAGTAAGAGATAGAGGCTTCCGGACGGCTCGTCCAGCAGCGCCAGGGTTTGGCCGCTTTCGACCGCCTGATAGGTTTGATCGGCCTGGTCCGGACCGCGGCTGCCGTCTTTCAGATAGGCGCCCGGATCTACGACTTCGGCCTGGAACGACCGCTCTTGGCCCGTTTCCTCAACCCCGCTTGCGCTCCCCATCCAGCAGCACACCGCACCGATTACAACGCAAGCTGATAGGGATATACCGACACGTGGTCGTAACATCTCGATCTCCTTTCCTAATGGGGAGTAGCAGCATTACAGCAGAGCGGTGCGTGGGTGTCAAGGCGACCAGACGGAGAAGACTTAAGGGAACTCCCCGGCGATCAGCAAAAAACCTCCGGTGGGGCATTGCGCTCGAACACGAAGGCGCAGCGACATGGCTTTAGAGCTCCCGCCAGGAGAGGATCTGGACGTTTTTCCCATTCTGAGGAGTTTGCAGCGAGAAATCGTAATGGATCTGAGTATATTGGCGCAACTCCACCGTCCGGCCCACGACCGCGCCAAACAGGTGGCTGCCTCCGGAGAGCCAGACGTCGCTCCCCGGCGCGATCATGCGCATGTACATGACGGCATCCTGTCCCACGAAGCTCACAGGGTGGTAGCCCTTGATGCTGAAGAGGAATTTCTTCGGGTCTTTGTCGTTGAGCGTATTGATGAGGACGCCACCTTTAATGGTCACATCGCCGTCCACGTAGAGTTGCACCTGTTTTCCGGATTGCACGGAGACAAGGACATCTTGGTCGAACTGCACCGGTCCGGTGACCGTGAAGGTAATGTCACCGTTGAGGATGAGCTGCCCGCCACCCCCGTTGATATGCAGATCGTTCAGAAACAGGTCGCCGTTTCCCCAGAGGGTCACGTCGCAGTTGGTGTCGGTGTCGAGGTTGGAATAGGAGAACATCGGGACCCCGACCGGGCACGGCGCGCCCACGCAGTACTCTTTTGCGGTATGCGCGCAGGTGGCGGTGGGAAATGGCGCACCGGTTGGGGTGCCAACCGGCAGCGTGACCGTCGGCGGCGTGATGGGGGCGTTCGCGACACAGCGGCCGGCGACCGTGCAGGTCGCCCCGGCGGCGCCTGGCGGGACGGGCGTGCCATAGATGGCCGCGGGGTCGACGCCTGCGATCACGTCAATGGAGCTCATTGCGCTTCCCCCGGGTCCTACGATGGCGTCTCCCCAGAGCCGCGCCTCTTGTCTCAGTCGGATCGCCTCATCTCCGGCGGTGGAGGAGGTGCCGTTGGTTTGAATCTTTGCGATCAGGCCGGTCTGATGGCCGCAGACCGGGTTGTCCGGATCGCACCCAGGCACATAGGGTGCGACGGTGGAGTCATAGCTGTCCACGTGGGACTCGCCGGCCAGCACCACCTGGCCTTCTCCGTACGCCGCCCACGGAATGGCCGGGGAAGGAAAAACTCTGGCGACAACCTCTACCCTCCGTGTCACGTTGCTCCTCGGTCCGGTCACCCTGCCGATGGCGGTGATAATCCGCTGCGTGCCGCCCGTGGTCGTGATGGTGTACGTGGTCGAGGTTCCCGCGGCAAATCCGGGAACGCATGCTCCCGGACAGGTATACGGGTTAGTGGGCGTGACGGAGGAGGCATTCGTGGGGTCGTTCAGCCACCTGAGCGCTTGATCCACCCCGGTCTCAGCCAAATGAAGCGCTTGATGGCTGGACACATAACGGTTGGACGCGGAGAGGTCCGTAAGCGACCGGCGCAACCCGACCACGGTGACGGTCAACATCCCCGTCATGAGGAACATCCCCAGGATCAACAAGAACCCGCGGCGGTTATCTCGTGCGTGCTGATGCAGGTTCAACTTGAAGCTGCCCATGAACCCCCCGATAGACAAAAACGCCGAACCCCCTGACTGGTTCGGCGGCTCGGCGGTCCTCTCCGATCTGCTGGTACGGCAGCTCGGCGATCCTCCCAAGGACCCGTAGCTTTCCGGCCCCGGATTACTCCGGGTGTGGCGTTTCGCCAGGATGCAACTACACCAATAATATACCTGACCGGTGCAAGAGCGTGCAAGCTGCTGCCAGTCGCGGGTTGACGCTCAGGGGGCGCTTTGCTAGACTGCCGAGCATGGCACAGTGGCTGATGGGCGGCCTGATCACCATGATGGGAGTGGTGGCCATGGGATTGGGGGCGCTGGTCGCCCGCCACTCGCTGGCCGCGGCCCGCCGCGTCCACCAACGGACCGCCTCGCTCGCCACGGCGACGGTGGATGGGTGGGATGCCTGGTTTCTCGGCGGATTCTCCGGCTTGGCGCTGGGCATCCGGTGGTGGTATGCCGTCAGCATCGGAATGGTCTTGGCGCTGGCCGGAGCGTGTCTGATCGGAGTCGGGGTTCGACTCGCAACGATCGTGTAGCCCGGACGTCTCTTCACGAACCGCACGGATGGATCCCGCATGGCGCTTCCGCACGTGACCGTCGTCGGCGCCGGGCAGGTGGGGGCCACGACCGCCCATCTGCTGGCGCTGAAACAGCTCGCCCACGTGACGCTCATTGACGTCGTGGAGGGACTGGCCCAGGGCAAGGCGCTCGACATGAGCCAGTCCGCGCCCATTGAGGGATTTGGCGTGTCGGTCAAGGGCACGACCGATCTGGAGGCGATGGCCGGCAGCCGGCTGGTCATCCTGACGGCCGGCCTGGCGCGCAAGCCGGGCATGTCCCGCGACGACCTGCTGGCAGCCAACGCGAACATCATCGGCCCGCTGGCGGAGCGGGTGGCGCGCGTCGCACCCGAGGCGGCGATTATCGTCGTGACGAATCCGCTGGACATCATGGTGGCACTCGCGCGCGAGCGCAGCGGCTTCCCCCGGCAGCGCGTCATGGGCATGGCCGGCGTGCTGGACAGCGCCCGGCTGCGCGCCTTTCTCGCTCAGCGGCTGGCGGTTGCACCGACCGATGTGCAGGCGATGGTCCTGGGCTCCCACGGGGATCTCATGGTGCCGTTGAAAAGCTCGCTCACCGTGAAGGGCCAGCCGGTGTCCACGCTATTGCCCGATGAGGAACTGAACCAGCTGCTGCAGCGCACGAAGGACGGCGGGGCGGAGATCGTCGCCCTCCTGAAGCAGGGCAGCGCGTTCTATGCGCCCGCGAGCGGGGTCGTGGAGATGGCCGGCGCGATCCTCAAGAATACGCACGCAACGCTGCCGGTTTGCGCGTGGCTTGAGGGAGAATACGGGCTGCGTGACGTCTGCATTGGGGTGCCGGCCCAGCTGGGCACGGCGGGGATCGAGCGCGTCGTCGAGCTGCCTCTGACGGCCGAGGAGCGCGCCGCCCTCACTGCGTCGGCGCAGCAGGTGGCCGAAGGGATTCACAGCCTTCGGCGCCTTCAAGCGGCCCGCACATGAGCGATCCGCAAGAGAGCCCCCAGCCGTTCAGCAAGGGCCTGGAAGGCGTCGTCGCCGGAGAGACGGCGATCTCCGATGTCGACGGGCAACGCTGCCAGCTCGTCTACCGCGGCTATAATATCGACGAACTGGCCGGCAAAGCGACCTATGAAGAGGTGAGCTACCTGCTCTTGCGCGGGGCGCTGCCCGCGCGCAGCCAGCTCGCCTCGTGGACGAAGCTGTTGGAGGCTTCCCGGCTGCTTGAGCCGCCAGTCGAGGCGCTGCTGGAACGGTTGCCGAAGACGGCCGACCCCATGGCGCTGCTGCGGACGGCTATCTCGATCCTCGGGCTCTACGATGCGAGGGCAGACGAGGAGTCGCCGGATGCGATCACCGGCAAGGCGGTGCGGACGATCGCGAAAACCCCCACCATCGTCGCCGCCATCGGCCGGTTGCGGGCCGGCCAATCCCCCGTCCATCCCAAGCCGGGACTGAGCCACACCGCGAATTTTCTGTTCATGCTCCACGGCAAGGAACCGACGCCGCAGGAAGCCGGCGCGCTTGATGCGTACTTCGTGCTGCTCGCCGATCATGGGTTCAACGCCTCTACCTTCACGGCGCGCACGGTGACCGGCACGAAGGCCGACTACTACTCGGCGGTCTCTGCTGCCGTCGGAGCGCTCAAGGGCCCGCTGCACGGCGCGGCCAACACCAAAGCCATGGAAATGCTCATGGAGATCGGCACGCCCGAGCAGGTGGAGCCCTACGTGCAGAAGACGCTCGCCGACCACAAGCGGTTCATGGGATTCGGCCACCGCGTCTATAAAGGCGAGGATCCGCGCGCCAAACACCTGAAGACCATCGCCAAACAGTTGGGCGAGGCGGCGCGGGAGACGCAGTGGTTCGCGATTTCCGAGCGGCTGCAGCAGACGGTTCAGCAGGCCAAGGGGCTCTATATCAACGTCGATTTCTATTCCGCCTCGCTGCTCCACTATCTCGGGATCCCCACCGAGCTGTTCACCACGATGTTCGCCTGCGCACGCATGGCCGGCTGGTCGGCCCACATCGCCGAACAGTGGGCCAACAACCGCCTGATCCGTCCCCTGTCGCTTTTCGTCGGCCCCAAGGACCTCCGCTTCGTTCCGATCGAGCAGCGCACGTGAAACTCCACGAATACCAAGCCAAAGAGCTCTTCGCGTCGGTCGGCATCCCGGTTCCGCGCGGCGTCGTGGCCCGCACGCCCGCGGAAGCTTCCGCCGCGTACGAGGCCGTCGCGCGCCAGTGCGGCGGCGGGGCGGGGTTTGCCGGCAACGTCAAGGCGCAGATCCATGCCGGCGGCCGCGGCAAGGCCGGCGGGGTGATCAAGGTGACTTCGCCGCAGGAGGCGGCCACCCAATCCGCCGGCTTACTGGGACGCCGGCTGGTGACCAAGCAGACCGGCCCCGAGGGACTGCCGGTGTCGGCTGTGCTCGTCGATGAACGCGCAACCATCGCCCGGGAGCTCTACCTGGCGCTGACACTCGACCGGTTTCGCGCACGGCCGGTCGTCCTCGCCAGCCAGGCGGGAGGCATGGATATCGAGGAGGTGGCTATGACGACCCCCTCGGCCATTGTCCGCGAACCGATCGAGTTGGAGACCGGCGTGACGGAGCAAACCTGCGCACGCGTGGCGGCGGTGTTCGGGTTACGCGGGGCGCAGGCCGAGGCGTGCGCGGCGATCGTTCGCGCGATGTGGCGGTTGTACGAATCCTGCGATGCCTCGCTCATCGAGATCAACCCGCTGGCGACGATGCAGGATGGGCGCTTGCTCGCCGTCGACGCCAAGGTGACCCTGGATGATAACGCGCTCTTTCGTCACCAGGAGCTGGCCGCGTGGCGGGACGAGAGCCAGGAGCACCCGCTGGAGCTCCTGGCGAGCCGGATCGGCATTTCCTACGTCGGCCTCGACGGCAACATCGGATGTCTGGTCAATGGGGCCGGCTTGGCCATGGCCACCAATGACATCATCAAGCTCTCCGGTGGCTCTCCCGCGAACTTCCTCGACGTCGGCGGCGGCGCCAACGTCGAGCAGGTGACCAACGCGTTTTCCATCATCCTCGCGGATGCCCGCGTGAAGGCGGTGTTGGTCAACATCTTCGGTGGCATCATGCGCTGCGACTGGATCGCCGAAGGGCTCCTCAAGGCGACGCAGCGGTTGGACGTGAAAGTTCCCATCGTGGTCAGACTGCAGGGCACGAACGTGGACGAAGGGCGTGCGCTGCTCGCGAACGCCAAGCGGCTCAACCTGATCAGCGTCGAGGGGTTGGCGGATGCCGCGATGCGTGTCGTGGAGCTTGCCCGATGAGCGTGTTGGTCGGCAAGGACACGCGGGTGATCGTGCAGGGCATCACCGGGCAGGCGGGGGCGTTCCACACCGAAAAGATGCTGGAGTACGGCACACAGGTGGTGGGCGGGGTCACGCCCGGGAAGGGCGGTGCCGCCGTTCACGGCGTCCCGGTGTTCAACTCGATGCAGGAGGCGGTGCGCGCCACGCGCGCCAACGCGACCATTGTGTTCGTCCCGGCGAAATTCGCCTCTGCCGCCGTTCTGGAGGCGATCGAGGCCGCCCTGCCGCTGATCGTGGTCATTACCGAGGGCATCCCGACGCTGGACATGCTCCGCATCCGCCGGCGACTGGCTGACGCACCCATCCGTCTGATCGGTCCGAACTGCCCCGGGCTGATCACTCCTGGCGCCTGCAAGGTGGGGATCATGCCAGGCTACATCCACCGGCCTGGAACGGTGGCGGTGTTATCGCGCAGCGGGACGCTGACGTACGATGCGGTCCATCAGCTGACCCAGGCCGGGCTGGGGCAGTCCACCTGCATCGGCATCGGCGGCGATCCGGTACTGGGTTCCAGCTTCGTGCACCTGCTGCCGCTGCTGGAAGCCGACGCCCAGACCGAGGCGATTGTGCTGATCGGCGAGATCGGCGGCACGGAAGAGGAGGAAGCGGCGGCCTACATCAAAGCGCATGTGACCAAGCCGGTGTTTGCCTTCGTGGCGGGGAAAATGGCGCCGAAAGAGAAGCGCATGGGGCATGCCGGAGCGATCATTGCCGGCGGCAAGGGGACCGCGGCCGAGAAGCTGACGATGCTGCAAGCGGCTGGAGTGAAAATAGTTGAGAGCCCTGCGGCGATCGGAGAGACCGTGCAAGCCTGCCTGGCCAAGAGCCCGGCGAAGTAACATTTTTCTCTTGATGACGTTTAAAGCGATGGGGTATACTCGAATCACAACGAAGAGGGGTCCCGATCAGGGCAAACTCGCGGCGACGCGAGGACGCAAAGCCTCGGATCCTATATGGATAGCCGGGCTACCGGGTTCTGACGAACCAACGGTAGCCTATTTTTTTAGCCCAGTAAGTGAAAACTTCAACAAAGGATAACCTAATAGTATATGTATAGCGGGCGACGGAATATTCCTGTAGGAAGGACCATCGGGCTTATCGCCGTCTCTGTAAGCCTCTGGGTTGCTTCTGCCGTGCATGCCGCAGTCTCTCCCGTCCTGACCCTGACCGCAAGCCCCACCACGTTGACTCCGACGCAGCCTGCCAGCACATTGACATGGTCGACTGCAAATGCCACAAGCTGCGCAGCGGTCGTGCCATCCGGCTGGACGAGTCAGACCGGTGTGAGCGGCAGCGAAACGGTCCGGCCCACGCAAAACACCACGTACAGCCTCACATGCACCGGACCTGGAGGCAGCATCACGCGTCAGGTCACAGTGGCGGTGGCAACCCCCACGCTCACCTTCACCGCGACACCCTCCACGCTGAACGCCACCCAGCCCACCACGACTCTGGCTTGGTCCGCCACCAATGTGACCGGCTGCGCGGCTGGCACACCCTCTGGCTGGACCAGCAAAACAAGCTCCACCGGAACCGAGAGCATGAGTCCAGCCCAGACGACCACGTATACGTTCACCTGTACGGGGCTTGGAAGCATTGTCACCCGCTCGGTGATGGTATCTGTTTCCGGAGGAGGAGGGCCGGTGGGTGGCGGTCCGACGCTGACCCTGAGCGCTAACCCAACCACCATCACGGCAGGGGGCACCAGCCTCCTGAGATGGTCGAGCACCAATGCCACGAGCTGTGCTTCAGGGCCTTCAGCAGGATGGACAACGCAGGGTGCTGCCAACGGCACCCAGGTGATGAGTCCCGCCCAAACCACTACCTATACCGTGACCTGTACAGGCAGCGGCAGCATTACCAGATCAGTCACCGTGACGGTGACTGCGGCATCCCCGGATCCCTCGACGACATTTTCGGTTTCACTTGGAGGCGGAGCGGTTGACGCGGTTGAGGATGTGTACGTCGATCAGAACGGCTACGTGTATGTCACCGGCGGAACCTCGTCCACGAATTTTCCCACGACGACGGGGGCGCCATTCCATCCGGACCCGGCCGGACAGCACAGTCATGATGCATTTGTCGCGAAATTCTCTCCCGGCGGCCAGCTGGTCTGCGCGACGCTCCTCGGCGGCCAGCAGTACGACCATGCCTATGCGATCGAGGTCAACGAGGCCGATCCGCAGAAACCTATCTATGTTGCCGGGCGGGCCGGCGCAGGCTATCCGACGACGGCGGGCGCGCTCCAGCCGACGTTCGGCGGTGACATCAGTCCTGATCCGCAGTACGGGGCGCAGGATGGTTTTGTCACGAAGCTGTCCAACGACTGTACGAACACCCTGTGGTCCACCTACGTGGGTGAGGATGGCAAGGGGGTCGTACACGATGTTGCGGTCGACGCGGTCGGGAGCGTCTATCTGGCATCTCAGGCGGATCGTCCGAGCCCCTTTGTGACCCCCAGCGCCTGGCAAGCCACCTTGAAGGGCGTCAGCGATGGCTTGCTGGTGAAGCTCAATGCCAGCGGACAGTTGGTGCGGGCGACCTATGTCGGCGGATCAGGGGAAGACGGCGGTGCGGCGGCCATCCGTGTGGACGGGGCGGGAACCAGCGTGTTCTACCTGGCCGAAACGCGCTCAAACGACGCGCCGGTGACATCCGGCGTGCTCCAGCCGACCTTGCGGGGAACGACGGATCTCTTTCTCGCGAAGTTTTCATCCGCGCTCTCTCAGGAGCTCTACGGCACCTACCTCGGTGGTTCGGCTCAGGAGATGGTGTCCGGACACAGCCTGGCTGTTGATGCCTCGGGCAATGCCGTAGTCGGTGCCACGACGACCTCATCTGACTTCCCGGTCACCCAAGCGTTGGCTCAGGGGGTGCAGCGCGCCTATGGCGGAAGCGGCGGCGCAGGTACCGGATTGAACACCGATGCGCCCGGCGATGGGGTGATCGCCACGCTCTCAGGCGACGGCTCCCGACTGCTGGCGGCCACCTATCTCGGCGGACTGCTCGGAGATGGGTTGCAGGGGCTGAGCGTTGCCGCCTCCGGAGAGGTCTGGGCGGCCGGCACCACGTTCTCCGCCAACTTCCCCACGACCGCTGATGCGCTTCAGCGCAACGCCAGCGGATCGAGTGATGGGTGGCTGGCCAAGCTCCCGGCGGATCTCTCGCAGCTGGACTTCTCCACTTATGTGGGCAGCTCGCTGACGGATCAGGTGCATGCCTTGGCGATGGACCGCAGCGGGCTGCCGCACGTGGTGGGCCAAAGCGGGAATGACGCGTTCGTGGTGAAAACGGAGGCTCCCTCCGCTCCTGATCCGGATCCGATTCCCGAGGAGGAAAACCAGGCGCCGGTCATCACCTCGCTGACCGTGCCCCAAACCGTTCCCCGAACCAGCAGCGCCTCCCTGAACGTGTTTGCCACGGATGACGGACTGCCGGGAGGCCCGCTGACCTATGCCTGGAGCAAAGTCAGCGGGATGGGGGTCGTGACCTTTTCAAGCCCGAATACCCCAAGCACCAGCGCCACGTTCTCGATTGCCGGATCGTACACGATCCGCATCACGGTCAGCGATGGCGCGCTCTCGGCGATTTCCGACTCGCTGCTGACGGTCACTGATCCCGGTACGGTCAACCAAGCGCCCACGGTCGATGCCGGGCCGGACCAGGATGATGTGCCCATCACCGACGGCGTCTTTCTCAACGCCGATGTCCGAGATCTTGACGGGCTGCCCAGCCCTCCCGGCCAGGTGACGGTGAGCTGGACGCAGGTGAGCGGCCCGCCGGGCGGAGCGCAGTTTACCGAGCCCGTATCCATCGACACGGATGTGCAGTTTACCGCACCGGGCAATTACGTCCTGCGCCTGACGGCGAGCGACGGAGCGCTCTCCGCCAGCGACACCGTCAATGTCTCCGTCATTGACAATACCGGAGGCGCGACTACGCCTCCGACCATCACCTTCAGCACTCCCACGGGCAACACAGCACGGATTTCGGCCGGACAGAGCGTGGCTCTCAGCTGGAGCAGCCAGAACGCCGACGTCTGCGAAGGGTTCGGGGGCCAGAGCGAGTGGGCGGGGATGAAGGCCTTGAGCGGGAGTCAGAGTGTGGCGCCGCGCGAGACCACGACCTATGAGCTGACCTGTTCCAATACGATCGGAGATGCCACGAAGACCGTCCAGATCATCGTCGGCGGCGCCTCGGGCACCTATACCATCAGCGCGGCGCCGAATCCGGTGTCCACGATCGGGCAGATCACCGCGACGTGGACCGCCGAGCATCCGTTGCCCACGGACGCCCTCGGGTTGTATACCGCTTCGCCAGAGGCGCTGATCGACATCCAACAGAACGCGCAAGGTGCGGCGACCGGCGCGGCGGTCTTTATCCCCCAGGATGAGCGGGGATGGGCGGTCGGCACGTATACCGTGAAGTACCTGGCGGATATCGGCGGGGGGCTGTTTGAGACCCGCGCCACGGCCAGTCTGACGGTCCGCCCGGACGTGTACTCGATGACGGCCCGGCCCAGCCAGGTGATCATCGGCAGCCCGATCATGGTGGATTGGACGGCCGACCCGGGGCGCGTCAACGACACCATTGGCTGCTACTTCACGAGCAACGTGGACAACCAGACGGTCGATTGCGGCGTGGCCATCGGGTTCATCGGGCAAGCACGGGAAGGGGCGAGCGGGACCGAAAACTTTACCGCTTCTATGATCCCGGGAAAGTACGAGTTCCGGTACCTTTCCATGGGGCAGTTCGTGGCGAGTACCGAGAGTAATACGGTCGACGTCATCGCCGTGCCGCCGGAGATCACCTTTTCCGCTGCGCCCCCGACAATCGATCAGGGCGGGCAGAGCACGCTGAGCTGGACCACGAAGTACGCCGCCAGCTGCGACGGCACAGGCGGCACCGGCTCCGACGGATGGGTCGGACCCAAGGTGTTCCCTGACGGTACGTTCGGGCCGGTCAGTCCGCTGATGACGACGCCGTACACATTGAGCTGCACCAATGTGGCGGGCACCACCACAAAGACTGTGATGCTCACGGTTATCCCGCCGGTGAAGACGCCGACGCTCTACATTGCCAAGAAATCTGCTGACGGGACAATGAGCCCCTGGATCCTTTCGCCGAACAACGAACAGAAGTTTCCCCGCGGCATCGGAGAGCAGATTTTCCTCAAGGCCACCGGCACCGACCCCAACAAACAAGTGCGCATCAAATGGACCAACGGCGGGGCGACCCAGCCGGGCGAGCCCTGGTCAGCCATTTTCACCGATCCGAATACCGGACTGCCGTACACCACCAACGCGGCCGGCGAAGTCGTGATGGGTCCGTTCCCCAGCTCGGGCGGGGTGCCGGACACCACCAACCTCAACTGCGCGGATACGAACGTCACCTGCTGGCCGGTCCGGCCCGGCTACGAGGGGTGGGCGCAAGGCGTGGATCCGGGGACCGGCAAAACGTCGGACTGGTCCAACCGGGTCACCTACGAAGTGATCGATCCGCCCCCCTCCTGCACCACCGACCTGACGGTCACCGGTCCCAGCACCGTGTCGGTGGGGCAACCGTTCAACGTCTCTTGGACCAACCGTACAGGCATCACTCCCCTCTCGCTGGGGTGGAGCGGGCCGCTGGCGTTTCGTCCACCCACCGCCCCGATGGCTTCCTGTCAAAGCCCAAGCCCGACGTGTCAGTGGTCGGGATTGCAGTTCAGTTCGGCCGGAACCGCGTCGGTCAATATTCGCCTGACGAAAGGACTCCAGACGACGACCTGTCCTTACTCGGTGTCCAGCACGGGCACGGCGCCATCCGGCCTCAGCCTCTCGATTTCAAAGTTCAGCACGAGCGGTTTTACGACGAGCGCGCTCAATGTGACGCGGGCATCCACCCCAGGCGGGACCGGCGAGAGAATTTACCTGAAGATCGTCGGTGCGGCCCCGAACAGCGATGTCCTGTTTCGATGGTCCAGCTGGAGCCCCACCAACAACGCATGGGTCTGGTTTGGGCCGACGACGCTTCCCAACCCTCCCCCAAGCGGTCCGCCGCATCGAACTGATAGCCTGGGTTCCCCGTTGATCACTGCGGCGTTTCCGAGCACGAACGGCGTGCCAAACGACTGGCCGGTCAAGAATGGCTATCTGGTCGAGGTCACGGTAAACGGTGTGACCTCCAATCAGGTGGCCTACAATGTGATCGGCGGCACCGATCCGGGCCCGTTGCCGACGTGCTCCATCTCCGGACCGGCCTACGCATCAGTCGGCGCGCCGTTTAACGTCTCCTGGAGCAACAGCTCCGGCCTCATTGAGATCCGCTCGCTGGGCTGGACGGGAGCGATCAACCCTCGTCCCGGGGCGGCCTTACTGCCCGCCTGTCCGCCGGAGAGCGGCACGTGCACGTGGAGCGGGCTTGCGTTTACCTCAGCGAGTACCGCCGCCGTCACCATTCGAGTGACGTCCAACTTCAGCCCGCTGCGGCAGTCCACCTGCAGCTACAGCGTCAAGTCGCCGAACCTGACGTTCGGGAAGACAGCCAGCGGCAGCCCTGCCCAGCCGACAGTGTGGAGTACGTCCGGCACCTTCTCTCGAACCACGCATGACAACATCTGGCTTCAGGTCGCCAACGCGCCGCCGAACAGCACCGTTGAGCTGCGCTGGACCGATAAGACCGGCAACATGAGCCCCTGGCAGGTGAATTGGACGCCGTTTGGATCCACCAATAGTATAGGGATCGCCACGCTGGGGCCGTTCCCGAACGCCGACCGCAGCGGCGTGCCAAGCACGTGGCCCATCGGGACCCAGTATAAGGTCCAGGCGCGCATCAACGGCGTGATGACAGACATCCGCACCTATTCCATCCAGTAACCATCGTCGGTTGACCCGCCCGTCGACGTGTGTTATCCTGCCAACAATAAAAGTAGGGAGGTCTTCATATGCGAGAGCGAGTTGAGCAAGTCGTCAACCGGATCCGGCCGGCGGTACAGATGGACGGCGGAGATATTGAGCTCGTGAGCGTGGACAACGGGGTGGTTAAGCTGCGGCTGGTTGGGAGTTGCGCCGGTTGCCCCTCATCGATGATGACGCTCAAGATGGGCATCGAGCGGGCCATCCGCGCCGAAGTCCCTGAGATCACCAGCGTAGAGGCGGTCTCCGAGTAACATTGTTCTTGACAGGCGTGAGCGCCGACGTTACAGTAAGGTTGTTACGAGACGTGTCTCGTTTTCTTTTAGGGAATGTGTTGAGACTTAGTCTCATTTATTTTGTGTTAGTAGTTGAGACTTAGTCTCATTTCTTTAGGCCAGTATATGAGACTTGGTCTCAAAACCAGGTCCCCGACATCCGAGAGATGAAGCCCGCAGCGATCACCGGCAAGCGGCTGGAAGAGCGGTTCGAGAAGGTCGAGCAGCTCTTGAGCCAATACACCATCCGGCTCACCCCCGAGCGCCGGCTGATCGTACGGCGCGCGGTGGCGTTCCTGCACTTCACCGCCGAGGAGCTGGTCAAGGATGTGCGCCGGGCGGATAGTTCAGTGGCCCGGGCCACGGTCTATCGCACCTTGGCACTCCTCCAACAAGTCGGGGTGGTGGAGAAGCACGATTTTCGCTACGGCCCCCCGAACTATGAGGCGACCTTCGCCAAGGCGCATCACGACCACCTCATGTGCATCCAGTGCGGGGAGATCATCGAGTTTCAGGAGCCGCGGGTGGAAGTGATCCAGGACGAGGTGGTCAAGCGCTACGGCTATCAGCTCCTCTCGCACACCCACAAGCTGTACGGGCTTTGCCGGGCCTGCCGGCGCACGGCGCGCAAACCCTCGCTCAGCCAGCCGCCTCCCCCCTTGCATGTTGAGGAGATTGTGGCATGAACCGGCGGGTGACCGTCGCGCTCGCAGCACTCTGGCTCAGTGGATGCGCCACGGCCCAGCCCTCCCGCACGCTTGCCTCGCTTCCCGAGGCGATGTGCAAACACTGCAATTGCCTCATGCCCGCCGGCATCGATCCTGAGGCCACCTGCCCCGTGTGCAATTGCGGCAAGCGGGCCCACGAGTGCGTGCGGGGGCATTGAGATGCTGCCCCCGCGCATGGCCCGGCAGATCGAGCGCGCGCTGAACGGCCTGGCCTACGGCTCAATTCAACTGGTGATCCATGACTCGCAACTGGTGCGCATCGAGCGCGTCGAGCGTCTACGGCTGACCGGATCCCCGGAGGCCCTTCCGTGTGCAGGTGGTCAACCAACCGAACCCTCGGAGGTTTGCCAGGATGAGTAGGAGGCATAAGGATGAGGGGTCGCAACGGGTTGGCGTTGACAGTCATGGGGTGCCTGCTCCTGGGCGCGCCGGAGGCGCAGGCGCATCTGAAGGACTACCTGGTCAGCCGAGATTTTTACACCGCCAAACAAGGAGAGTTTGAAGTCACGTTTTGGAATGACATGAACTTCGCCGAGGCGGACAGCGACGACTCGTACCATTCCAAGCATCAGGTGGAAGTTGAGTACGGGCTGTTGGATAAGCTGCAGCTGGCCTATTACGAAGTCTACACCTGGGACCGAACCAAGGATTGGGAGCGAGATGAGTTCAAGATTGAAGCGAAAGGCCGATTCGCGGATGCCGGGCAGTGGCCAATCGACGTCGCACTCTATACGGAATACAAGAACCCGGATGGTCACCGCGACCTCAGCAGCGATGAGTTGGAGAATAAAGTGATCCTCAGCAAGGAGTTCGGTCCCATCAATCTCATCGGCAACGTCATCTTTGAGAAGAAGCTCAACACCGGGGATCCGTGGGAGTTCGAGTACACCGCGGGCGTGAGCTACGCGGTGACGCCCCGCACGCGACTGGGCTTGGAGGTGAAGCAAGGGCTCGGGACCGACGACCACTTCACCGCCGATGACAGCCAACCCTTCTATCTCGTGCCGGGGATCTACACCAGCCTTACCCCGCACGTGCGCCTGTTGGTCGGCCCGGCGTTTGGCTTGACGAGAGCGAGCGACGATCTGCAGCTGAAGAGCGTCGTTGAAATCGAGTTTTAGCGCAACGCAGCGCTCTCCGAACCGGAGACTTCCTCTCGAAACGAAAGGGAAAGAACGATGACGGATGTAACGGTGGCTTCAACTGGAATTATCGTCTTCCGCGAGGCGCTAGAGGCCGGGTTGATCCTTGGGATCATCCTGACCGTCTTGGCGCGATTACGGGCCATGCGCTACGCGCCCCACATCTGGATAGGGACCGCGCTTGCTGTCCTGGCCAGCGGTGCGGTCGCGTGGGGCTTGAGCCTCTCCACCGCGGGGGTGCAGGAGCAGTGGCAGACGATTATCGAAGGGGTGATCTCAGTGGCCGCATGTGGAGTGCTCACCTGGATGGTGTTCTGGATGGATCGCCAGTCAAAGCGCATCCGTCCGGAGCTGGAGCACCAGGTCGAAGCGGCTGTGGGGCGCCAAGAACTGACCGCGTTGGTCATGTTGCCGTTTGTGGCCGTGTTCCGGGAGGGGGCGGAGACGGCGCTCTTCCTGAAGGCAGTGGCGATCCAGGGCTCCGGCTCGATTTCGCTCATGGGGGGCCTCATCGGGGGGGTGGCCGCTGTGGCGGTCACGCTCGCGATGTTCCTGGGCGGTCGGCGGCTGCCGCTGAAGACGATGTTTCGTTGGACGGGCGGGCTGTTGTTGACGATGGCCGCCGGGTTGCTCGCTTATGGGGTGCATGAGCTCGGCGAGCTCGGCTGGCTGCCGCCCATTGTCGAACACGTCTGGGACGTCAATCATCTTCTTAACGAGAAACACGGCCTCGGCGCGTTTTTGAAGGCGCTCTTCGGTTATAACGGCAATCCGTCCTTGCTGGAAGTGTGTGCCTATGTCACCTATTGGGTGGTCGTCATCGCCGCACTGCGCCGGGCCGCTCGCCTGCCGTCGACCGGATCAGCGTCGGCAGCAGGGTAACGTCTCGGAGGTCTTAGAGTTCGGTTGGAGGATGCGAATGACGCGGTGGAGTTTTAGCCGTTCAACAGGGCTCTTGGCGATCCTCCTCATTGGGGCGAGGAGCTTGCAGGCCGAGGTGATTCCCCAACCCGCCCAACGCTCCGATACGATTGCTGAATCCGAGGAAGATGTGCATAAGCCGCGCCATGGCGGCCAGTTCGGAGACGCGGACGATCTGTACCACTATGAAGTACTATTGCAGGGAGACCGCGAATTAGTGCTCTATGTCAACGATGAGCACAATCACCCCTTGGATGTGAGGGGGCTTGAAGGACGCTGGACCCTGAGTCCGGATGACCCGCAGCCTGTCACCGGGACATTAACCCCTTCGCCAGACGGCGCCTACTTCCGCGCCCAGCTGCCGCCGACCCAGGTAGACCCGCTGCATGTCGAGGTGGCGGTGCGCAAGGGGCGTTTCTGGGCCCGGATGGAGTTTTACCTCCCACACCCCTCTTCCTAGCGCCAGGCGGCCCCCGCCGCATTACCCGCCCCACACCCCCTTTCGTGCTATAATTTGCGGTATACTATGGCCTCCCTACGGGTTGCGCTCGCACAACTCAACGTCACGGTCGGGGACCTGGAAGGCAACCGGCGCCTCATCGAAGAGGCGATCCGGCACGCCCAAGGGTGGCTGGCCGACCTGATCCTGGTGCCTGAGCTGGCGGTTCCCGGGTATCCTCCTGAGGATTTGCTGTTGAAGCCGCAATTCGTGAAGGCCAACCAGGCGGCGCTGCGGCACCTGGCTGCGGCAGCCCGCGGGATCGTGGCGGTGGTCGGGTATGTCGACCAGGATCCCCGCGGAGGGCTGTCCAACGCTGCCGCCATCCTGGCAGGCGGCCGGCAGGTGGCGACCTATCGCAAGCAACACCTGCCGAACTACGGGGTTTTTGACGAACAGCGCTATTTTGTGCCCGGCGCTGCGCCGCTGCTGGTGACGGTCGGAGGGGTACGGGTCGGACTGACCATCTGCGAGGACCTCTGGGCGGAGGAGCCGGCTCATCGCCTGGCGGAGGCCGGGGCGCAGCTGGTCGTCAACCTCTCCGCCAGCCCCTATCATGCGGGAAAGCTGAAGCTGCGCGAGCGGCTCTTCTCCGTCCGGGCGCGCCGCAACCGCGTGGCGGTAGCCTATTGCAATTTAGTTGGCGGCCAGGATGAGCTGGTGTTCGATGGCGCCAGCCTGGTGCTGGACCCGAGCGGGCGGCTTGTGGTGCATGGGCGGCAGTTCCGCGAGGACCTGATCGTGGTTGATCTGGAGCTGCCGTCTCGACGGGCCAGGACACGGGGCCTGCGCGCCATCACGGTTGCGCACGCGCCACGGACTCGCCCGCCGTTGCCCCCGGCGGAGCGTCGCACGCTGGGCGCAGTGGAAGAAGTCTACGAGGCGCTGACGCTCGGCCTGCGGGACTATGTGCGGAAAAACGGATTTTCAACGGTGGTGCTCGGCCTCTCGGGCGGCATCGACTCTGCGCTGACCGCCTGTCTGGCAGTTGACGCCTTGGAGCCGTCGCATGTCAAGGCGGTGGTGATGCCCTCGCGCTTCTCCTCACGCGAGACGCAGGAGGATGCCAGACAGATGGCGCGGACCCTGGGCATCGAGGCGCAGGAGATCTCGATCGAGCCGATGTTCGAGGCGTACCTGAAGACGTTGGCCCCCTGGTTCGGCGATCGCCCCGCCGACGTGACCGAGCAGAACCTGCAGGCCAGGATCCGCGGCAACCTCTTGATGGCGCTGTCCAATAAGTTCGGCTGGCTGGTGTTGACGACGGGAAACAAAAGCGAGATGGCCACGGGCTACTCAACGCTGTACGGCGATATGGCCGGAGGCCTGGCCGTGATCAAGGACGTGCCCAAGATGCTGGTTTATCAACTGGCGCGGTTCCGTAACCGGCGCGGGCCGGGCTCGCCGATTCCGGAGAGCGTGCTGGCGCGCGTGCCGACCGCGGAGCTTGCGCCCAATCAGACCGATCAGGACACGCTCCCGTCCTACCCGGTGCTGGACCGCATCCTGCAGGCCTATGTGGAAGAGGACCGCAGCTTTGCCGAGATCGTGCGCGCCCAGCGCCTGGAGCCCTCGACCGTGCGCCGGGTGATCGGAATGGTCGACCGGGCGGAGTACAAGCGGCGCCAGAGCCCGCCCGGCATCAAGATCACGCCGAAAGCGTTCGGCCGGGACCGCCGCATGCCGATCACCAACCGGTTTCAACAGGGCTGACGATGCACCGTATTCTCTTTATCTCTGATGATTGGAGCAACAAAAAGCCGCTCAAGTCCGCACTGCTGGAGCGCGGCGTCACGCTCATCCCGGTAAGCTCGGCGGAGATGTTCAAAGAGGCGTTTACCCCGCCAGACAAGCTCGATACCGTCGTGGTGGACCTGGAGCGTTGCGCGACCGAGCCTGCCAAGCTCTGCCATGCGATCAAGCGGGAGCCGCGGACCAAAGAGCCGCCCCTGATCCTTCTGGTCACGGAGGCGCAGCTGGGCCGCATCGAGGCCGGCTGGGGCGTGGACGACTACCTGACGCTGCCGGTCAGCGGCGCGCGGCTGGCCGAGCGGCTGAAGTTCCTCCTCTGGAAGCTGCATCGCGTGGAGCCGGCCAACGGCTTTTCACAGGGCGGTCTGGTCGTCGATTTCGAACGCTACGAAGTGCACGTGAAGGGCGAGCCGGTCGATCTCACCTACAAGGAATTCGAGCTGCTGCGCTTCCTGGTGACGCATCCGGGCAAGCCGTTTACCCGCGAGGTGCTGCTCGATAAGGTATGGGGCTATGATTTCTACGGCGGCACGCGGACGGTGGACGTGCACATCCGCCGCCTGCGCTCCAAGATCGAGACGGGCGGCGCCACGTACATCGAGACCGTTCGCAACGTCGGCTACAAATTCCTCGGAGACGCCACCTAGTTCGCAGCCCCGCATGAAGCCATTCCTGATTGCGTTGGGGCTTGCGCTGTCGCTGGGGGGAGGGTATTGGTACCTCCAGCGCCATCCTGAACGGCTGCCGGTGCAGTGGCAGGCGTTCGTGCCCAGCGCTTCGCAATGGCCGTTGAACGTGACGGCCCAGAAGGCCCCATCCCCAAAGACCGTCGAGCGCGTGGAGACGAAGACGGCCACCCCTCCCGCTCCATTGAAGAACCCCGCCACGCTCTACCTCGCGAACGGGGGTATCGTGACCGGCGAGCTGGTCGACGAAACACCGGATCAGGTCGTCTTGCGATGGGAGTACGGGGATGTGGGGTTCCAGCGGGCGGAGATCCAGCGGATCGTCAAAGGCGCGCAGGACACCGGCAAGGATCATGTCACGCTGCCGTGGGAAGGAGAAGGGGCCAAGGTGCGGTGGCCCTATCAGTACCCCGTCGTCGTCAAGTTGATGAGCGGGACCGTGGTCGATGCGCAACTCACAGCGGTGACCCCGGACGCCTTGGTGCTCACGCATGCGCTTGCCGGCGGCGGGACCGCTGAGCAGACCATTCCGCGCGCGCACGTGGAAGAGCTGCTGTTTCGGCCGATCCAGAACGAGCGATCAGCGAAGATCGAAGAGAATCTCAGGGCGCTGTTCCCTGCGATGCACTGGTACCAGGAAGGCCTGTTCACAATCGTGACCGACTCCACGCCCCCCACCGTCAAAGACTACCGCCGCACGGTGCGGGAACTGTCGATGGACTGGTACCTGGCATTTTTCCCGCTTGCGCGCGAGCGCACCCCGGAAGTGCAGCAGTATCTCGTCATCTTCGACAGTTGGGACTCGTACATCGAGTATGCGGCGACCGATGGCATCCCAGGGTGGATGGCGGTGGGCTACTTCAATCCGGACGACGAGACGCTCTACTGCTTTAACATGCTGGGCGAACGGTTCTCGGAGCTGCTCTATGAGGTGTACCTCGGGCAGTTTCGCCAGGCTCGCGATCAGATCTCCGAGCAGATCAAAGGGTCGGGATATGAGCTGACGATCGAAGGGCAGATGTCCGAGTTCTTGAAGAAGCTGGAAACGGCCCACGCCACGGCCCGGCAACTGTTTGGGCAAATCAGCGTCGACATCTTGCGCCACGAGCTCACGCACGCCATGTTCCATAACTGGCAGCTACAGGGGGTGGTGCTGTCGCAGCTCTCCGAGGACGGGAAGGCGCAAGTGGAGCAGAAGCGCCGGTTCCTTCAGAGTCGCGATGTGGCGGAGAAACGCCAGCTGCTTGATGCGCTGCTCTCCAGCAAGCGCAGCCAACCGCTTGCTGACCTGCGCGCGGCCAACTCGTGGTTCATTGAAGGGTTGGCGGGCTACATGGAGCCCTCACCGGTCGGCGGCCCCAATCAGCTCCGATTGGCGGATATGCAGGAGGCGCATCGTCTCAAGCACATCATTCCGCTCGAGTTTCTCCACACCTTCAAGATGGGGAGTTTCCTGGGGATGGCCAGTCAGAGCGCGCGCGAGGCCTACGCGCAGAGCTGGGCCCTCTGCCACTTCCTAATGCAGCGCTATCCGGTCGGATTTCTCGCATACCTAGACCGCTTAGCACGCGAGCATCCCCAGGAGGGCGAAGACACGTTGCCATGGCTGATGCAGGCGCTCGACAGGGAGCAGCGCCCGCTGGAACAAGAGTTTCTCGCGCACGTCGAGCAGTTTCCTCCCGAAGATCCGCTCTGGCTGAAGCAGGTGCAAAGCTTTCTCGACCTGCGCGCAGAATTGAGCGCTCTCGCCAGCCGCTTTTGGGGTGGGTGACCGCTCGCGTATAAGTTTGTTACTGCGATTTAATCCTCCCGTCATCTCCTTGTAACGTTCCCCCGCTACCCTTGCGTCCATCATGCCGGTGGATGCGAGGCCCGAACCGCTGCTCCTGCGCTTTGGCGAGCTCACGATCGATCTCGAGCGCTATCGGGTCTCGATCGGGGGGCGTCCGGTCATCCTGTCCTACCGCGAGTACGCGCTCCTGGTCTACCTGGCCGGCCGGGCCGGGCAGGTGGTGTCCAAGCGCCAACTCCTGGAAGAGGGGCTTGGACGGCACGATCCTAGTGGGTTACGGATGGTAGACGAACATCTACGTCATCTGCGCAGTGTGCTGGAGCGCGAGGGAGGACGATGGATCGAGGCGGTCGAAGAAACCGGCTACCGTTTTGTCACACCGAATTAACATGCGCGTGATATGCATGTAACGTCCCGCGCGTATCCTCGCGCATCATGGCACGAACTGGTGGGGGCGCAACACAAGAGGAGGGAAGGATGAAGAAGGAGTGGGTTCTGGTGTGGGCGGTCGGATTTGGGCTCAGTGTCGGTTTCGGGGCCGGACCGGCGTTTGCGGTCGATGAGGTCGATGCGGCGGCCGACAAGGCCGAGATCCAGGTCCTCAAGGCCCGTCTGGAGAAGCTCGAGCGAAAGGTAGAACAGCAGGAATTACAAGCCGTCTCCAGCACCGGTGAGAAGCCGGTCAGCGCTGGGGTGGGGTTGCCCAGCGGCCTGCAAGGGCTGGGGATGAGCGGGTTCGTGGACACGTCGTTCGTCTACAACTTCCAGCATCCGGATCCGTCAGGCCGCACCAATCGCGGACGGATCTTTGACGTGAATCCCAGCGGCTTCACCATTCACGCGGCCGAGCTCGTGCTGGAAAAGCCGATGTCCGATGAGTCGCCAGTCGGGTTTCGGACCGATCTCTTCTTCGGCGATGACGCGGAACTGATTCATTCCACCGGACTTGGCAATGACGCAGGTCCAGAGAGCCCGGAAGCATTTGATCTGCAGCAGGCCTACGTGACCGCCCGCGCGCCTGTCGGGGACGGTATTGATTTCAAAATCGGGAAATTCGTCACGTTGCTGGGCGCTGAGGTGATCGAGAGCCTTGCCAACTGGAACTTCTCCCGGTCCTACCTGTTCGGTTTCGCCATCCCCTTTACACACACCGGCGCACTCGCCTCGTATCCGTTGGGGGAGATAGGCTCGGTGACCGCCGGACTGGTCAACGGGTGGGATATCGTAGACGATAACAATACGTTTAAGGATATGATCGCGAACGTGACCTTGACACCCATGGAAGGGCTCACCTTCGCGGTCAACGGCATCACCGGCGCTCCGCGCGCGGCGGATAACCGCAACGATCGCTCAGTGATCGATCTGGTCGCCACCTGGACGCCGATCGAAGCGCTCACACTGATGGCGAACTACGACTACGGCCATGAGAGCAGCATCGCCCGCGTGACCGGCACGGCAGGCGGAGGCGCGGGATTTGACACCGCAAACTGGGCCGGTCTAGCGCTGTACGCGAAGTACGATCTGACCGAAAAGTGGGCGCTGTCCGGCCGGTGGGAGTGGTTCGATGACAAGAACGGCGTCCGCACGGCGTTCGCCACGCTGGACGGGACGTCTCCCAACAGCATCGACTTCTACGGCTATACGCTCACCAGCCAGTGGAAGCTGCACGACCACATGCTGGCCCGGCTGGAGTATCGGCATGACCAGGCGGATGAGAAGGTGTTCTTCCACGGCGGCAGCGGGTTCATCAACGCCGCAGACACGATTGCGACCGAGTTCATCGTGCACTTCTGATGACACACCCTGCGCGGCTGCGCTCCGGCCCCCCACTCCACGCTGTAGGCCTGTCCCCAACAGGCAGCGGTTCGGGGCGCGGCCAGCAGGTGTTTTCCGGGCACGTAAGTTCCAACCGATAACAAAGGAGGGGACATGGATCCCAAAGTGGTTGCGGATACGATGTGGGTACTGCTGACCGCGATGCTCGTGTTCTTCATGAACTTGGGCTTCGCCACGGTCGAAGCGGGCATGCAACCCGCCAAGAACTGCGTGAACATTCTCTCGAAGAACTTCATCGTGTTCGCGTTTACCTCGGTGGTGTTCTGGATGTTCGGATTTGGGTTGATGTTCGGCGACGGCAGTCCCTGGGTCGGGTTGCAAGGCATCTGGGGAGTGCATGGCCTCGATAATTCCCCGGCTACCGGTGACGCCTACAAGGGCGTCTATAGCGCTCTCAACTGGACCGGTGTCCCACTGCTGGCCAAGTTTTTCTTCCAGCTCGTCTTTGCCGGAACCGCCGCGACGATCGTCTCGGGCGCGGTCGGCAGCCGCATCAAGTACCTCTCGTTCATTGTGTTCTCCTGCATCATGGGCACCCTGATCTACCCGGTCACCGGCCACTGGATCTGGGGCGGTGGGTTCCTGGCCAAGATGGGCTTCTGGGACTTCGCGGGTTCCACGGTTGTGCACTCGGTGGGAGGATGGGCGGCGCTCACCGGGGCCGCTATTCTGGGACCGCGGATCGGCAAGTTCGGTCCCAATGGGGAAGCACGGGCCACTCCCGGTCATGAGCTGAGCTTGGCGACGCTGGGCACCTTCGTGCTCTGGCTGGGCTGGTTCGGCTTCAATCCGGGCTCCACGATGGCGGCCGATCCGGAGGCAATTTCCCGGATCTGCATTACCACCAACTCAGCTGGCGTGGCGGCAGCCATTATGGCCACCATCACGTCATGGGTGCTCCTTGGCAAACCGGACCTGGGTATGACGCTCAATGGTCTGCTGGCGGGGTTGGTGGCAGTCACTGCTCCGTGTGCGTATATCAGTGTGGAGAGCTCGCTCATTATCGGCGCCATTGCGGGTGTCCTGGTGGTGTTGGCGGTCATCTTCTTTGAGCAGAAGATGCGCATCGATGATCCGGTGGGAGCCACATCGGTCCACTTGGTCAACGGCGTGTGGGGCACCTTGGCGGTGGGGTTGTTCGCGCAAGATCTGTACATGCCCAACACCACGGGCAACGGACTGCTCTTTGGCGGCGGCACCAAGCTGCTGATGGCTCAGTTGACCGGCGTCGGGGCGGTGGCGGTCTTCACGCTGATCATCTCGGCCGCGGTGTGGTGGCTGCTGAAGGCCACGATGGGCATCCGTGTCTCGGCCCAAGAAGAGATTGAGGGCTTAGACATCGGTGAGCACGGTAACTCCTGCTACCCGGACTTCGTGGTGCGGAAGACGTTTCCAGTCTCGATGTCTTCGGCGGCGCCGGCGCAAGCTGCAAAGGTGTGACCATGACGCAGGCCATGCTGGATGTGGCGGGGGCGCAGGCCAAATCAAGGAGCGGCACGATGAAGAAAATCGAAGCGATCATCCGGCCGGAGAAAGTCGACGATGTGCGTAAGGCCATCGAAGCGGTGGGCTACCCGGGCGTGACGATCACTGAGGCGCAAGGGCACGGCAAGCAAAAAGGGGTCGTGCAGCAGTGGCGCGGGGAGTCCTACCGGGTGGAGTTTCTCCCGAAGGTGAAGCTGGAGATCATCGTCGGCGATTCCGATGTGGATCGGATCACCCAGGCTATCATCAAGTCGGCCAAGACCGGAGCGGTCGGTGATGGCAAGATCTTTGTCTCGGATGTCCGGGATGTGATCAAGATCCGGACGGGCGAGCGAGGAGACAGCGCTCTGTAACCTATCTTCCGGTAGGTTATTGTGAACGATCTTTGACAAAACCACGCCGGTATCAGCAGACAGAATTCTAGATCTGCTGATACCGGGGTGGATTTTACTTGCTCGTAACATCCGCGTAATACTTTCCGGCTAGACTCGCCCAACGTTGTGGGGGAGACAACCGGGGAGGGGGCATGCCGACGGTCGATACGGGGGATACGGCGTGGGTGCTGACGAGTGCCGCGCTGGTGTTGTTTATGACGCCGGGCCTGGCGTTTTTCTACGGCGGATTGGTGCGCCGGAAGAACATCCTCTCGATCTTGATGCAGTGCTTCGCGCTCATGTGCCTGATCACCGTCCAGTGGGTGCTGTTCGGCTACAGTCTTTCCTTTGGGCCGGACGTCAAGGGGTGGATCGGCAACCTCAGCTGGCTGGGGCTGAACGGGGTCGGTCTTGAGCCGTACGCCGACTATTCGGCCACGGTTCCGCACCAGGCGTTCATGATCTATCAGTGCATGTTTGCCATTATCACGCCTGGACTGATCCTCGGCGCGTTTGCCGAGCGCATGAAGTTCTCCGCGTTCTGCCTCTTCTCGCTCCTGTGGGCGACGCTCGTCTATGATCCGGTTTGCCATTGGGTCTGGGGGGTGGGCGGATTTCTGCGCGTCAGCGGGGCGCTCGATTTCGCGGGCGGCACCGTCGTGCATATCAATGCGGGCATTGCCGCGCTGGCGACGGCGCTTTTTCTTGGCAAACGGGTCGGCTATCCGGATCATATGTCCCCGCCGCACAACCTGCCTTTCGCGGTCCTGGGGGCCGGGATGCTGTGGTTTGGATGGTTCGGGTTTAACGGCGGCAGCGCGCTCGGGGCAGGCTCGCTGGCGACCAACGCCTTCGTGGTGACGCACATCGCCGCAGCCGCAGCCGGGCTGACCTGGGCGGTCCTGGACTGGCTCTTCAATAGCAAGCCCACCATGCTGGGCATGATTACCGGCGCGGTCGCGGGTCTGGTGGCGATCACGCCGGCCGCCGGGTTCGTGAATCCGATGGGAGCGCTCGCCATCGGCGCCGGCGCGAGCGTGGTCTGCTACTTCGCCGTGGCGGTTCTCAAGGCCAAACTCGGCTACGATGACACGCTGGACGCTTTCGGGGTGCACGGGATCGGCGGCATCTGGGGCGCTTTGGCCACCGGCCTCTGGGCGACCAAGGCGGTGAATGCCGCCGGTGCGGACGGATTCTTTTTCGGGAATCCGGCCCAGTTGCTAGTGCAGCTCAAGGCGGTTGTCGTCACCGTCGTCTACTCGTTCGTGGTCACCATGGTGCTCCTCAAGCTGGTGGATGTCGTGATCGGGTTGCGCGTCAGTGAGCATGAAGAGCGGGTCGGGTTGGACCTGACGCAACATCGTGAAGCCGGTTACACCGTCCTCGAGTGACAAGGAGCCATCCATGAAATATATCGTGGCCATCATTCAGCCCGATCGTCTTGATGAGGTGATGGGCAAGCTGGAAGAGCAGGAGATCCATCTGGTGACCGTTACAAGCGTAATGGGCCGCGGGCGCCAGAAGGGGGTCTCGGAAGTCTACCGCAGCCACAAGGAAGCGGGCAGTTTGTTGAGAAAGATCAAGCTCGAGATCGCCGTGAACGACCAGTACGTGCAGCCGGCGATCCAGGCGATCGTCGGGGGGGCCCGCACCGGCCAGATCGGCGACGGAAAGATCTTCGTGTTGGATTTGAAGGAATGTCTGCGGATTCGTACGGGTGAAAAGGACGGGGTCGCAATCGGGTGATCGTGACAAAGGAGGTTGGTTCGATGGCCAGGGCAGCAGTTTCTGCAGCACGTCGCGCATCCAGCCGGGCTTCGGCGAAGGCGACGAACGGGGTGCCGAGCCCGCAAGCCAGCTCCGGCATCACCGAGGAATCGGTGAAGAAGGTCTGGCAGCTGATCAAGCAGCACAACATCAGCGTCGTTGATCTGAAGTTCAACGACCTGCCTGGGCTGTGGCAGCACTTCTCGATTCCGGTGGAAGAGGTCGCCCAGAGCGCCAAGGAAGGCATCTGGGTGGATGGGATCGGGTTCGACGGCTCCTCCATCCGAGGCTTCCAGAAGATCCAAGAGTCGGACATGAATCTCTTTCCCGACCCCTCGACGGCGATTCTGGATCCGGTCTGCGGCGCGCCGACGCTGAGCCTGATCTGCGACATCTATGATCCGCTCTCGGGCAGGGCCTACAGCCGCGACCCGCGCTACATCGCCAAAAAGGCGGAGAGCTACCTGAAGAAGACCGGCATTGCGGATGTGAGCTACTGGGGGCCGGAGCCCGAGTTCTTTATCTTTGACGACATTCGCTTCGATTCGACGGAGAACTCCAGCTACTACTACATCGACTCGATCGAGGGGGAGTGGAACTCCGGCAAGGACGAGAAGCCGAATCTCGGGTACAAGCCGCGGTTCAAGGAAGGCTACTTCCCGGTGCCGCCGCATGACGCGCTGCAGGAGATCCGCAGCGAGATCATGAACGTCGCCCGCGCGGCCGGCGTGCCGGTGGAGAAGCATCACCATGAGGTCGCCACGGCGGGACAGTGCGAGATCGACATGCGCTACGCGACGCTCACCAAGATGGCGGACCACCTCATGACGCTCAAGTACGTCATCAAGAACATCGCCCGCAAGCACGGCAAGGTGGCGACGTACATGCCCAAGCCGCTCTTCGGCGACAACGGCTCCGGCATGCACACGCACCAGAGTTTGGCCAAGACGGGCACGAACCTGTTCTACGACAAGAACGGCTACGCGCTCATCAGCCAGATGTGCAAGTGGTACATCGGCGGACTGATCAAGCACGCGCCCTCAATCCTGGCCTTCGCGGCGCCGACGACCAACTCGTACAAGCGGTTGGTCCCGGGCTACGAGGCGCCGGTCAACCTGGCCTACTCGGCGAGGAACCGGTCGGCGATCTGCCGCATCCCGGTCTACGTGAGCTACCCGAAGAGCAAGCGGATCGAGTTCCGCGCACCGGATCCAGCCTGCAACCCGTATATCGCCTTCTCCGCGATGCTCATGGCGGGGCTGGACGGCATTCAGAACCGCATCGACCCGGGCGAGCCGGTCAATGAGAACATCTACGAGATGGCGGCCGACCGCGCGCCGAAGCAGGTGCCGGGTTCGCTCAGCGAGTCGCTGGACGCCCTGGAGAAGGACCACGCGTACCTGTTGAAGGGCGACGTGTTCACCAAGGACGTCATCGAGGTGTGGCTCGAGTACAAGCGGCAGGAGATCGACAAGGTCCGCCTGCGCCCGCATCCGTACGAGTTCTACCTGTATTTCGACGTCTAATCGGCGCGCGCCGCGTGGCGCCACGGACGAAAGGAGCGCGGGGCGCCACACAGCGCCCCGCGCCCTGTTCATGCAGCTGCTGATCATTCAACACGTCCCGCATGAGGGCGCCGGCGTGTTTGGGCCGGTGTTTCGGGAAGCGGGCTGCTCACTGCGCACGCTCAACGCCGCCGACCCCAAGGTGACGTGGCCGCGCCTGAACGGGATCGACGGACTCGTCGTGATGGGCGGGCCGCAGAGCGTCTACCAGCAGGCCCGGTATCCGTTTCTCCGGAATGAGATCGCCCTGTTGCAGGATGCGCTGAAAGCGAAGAGGCCCATCCTTGGGGTGTGCCTGGGCAGCCAACTCCTGGCAGCGGCGTTGGGCGCGAAGGTCACGGCGAATCCCCAACAGGAGATTGGCTGGTATCCACTCATGCGCGAGCCGGGAGCTGACCGCGATGCATTGTGTGAAACCTTTGGCCAGACCGAGACGGTGTTCCAATGGCATGGCGATACGTTCGCGCTCCCGAAGGGGGCCACGCGGCTGTTCAGCTCGCCGGTGTGTCCAGAGCAGGGGTTCCGCTATCGCGACAACGTCTACGCGCTGCAGTTTCATGTGGAGGTCACCCACGCGATGATTCGCGCCTGGCTGCAGGTGCCAGCCAACCGCGCTGAGCTCGCGCGGCTGCAAAGGGTCATCGATCCAGCGGCCATCCGGCAGCAGACGCCGCAGCACATCGGCCGCCTAGGCGAGCTGGCCCGGCATGTCGCCGCGTCATTTTGCCGTCTCATGTCCACCGGAGCCCCATCTTCCAGCCGCCCCTCATCGGAGGTTATGCCCCATGCCCGTTAAGACGAAACGCCCGCTGCGCCGGGACAAAGAGTACGTCCTCCGTCTGACCAAGGAACACGACGTCCGCTTCATCCGGCTCTGGTTCACCGACATCCTCGGATTCCTGAAGAGCTTTGCCATCACGATCGATGAGCTCGAGAAGGCGCTCGAAGAGGGGATGGGGTTCGACGGCTCCTCGATCGAGGGGTTCGCCCGGATCGATGAGTCGGACATGCTGGCCATCCCCGACCCCAACACGTTTTGCCTGTTGCCGTGGCGGCCGAAAGAGAACGCGGTCGCGCGGATGTTTTGCGAGGTGACCTACCCGGGTGGACGGTCCTTCGAAGGCGATCCGCGGCAGGTGCTCAAGCGCAACCTGGCACAGGCAGCGAAGCTCGGCTACACGTTCTATGTCGGGCCGGAGCTGGAGTTTTTCTTCTTCAAAAGCGCCGACGCGCCGGTGCCGCTTGACGTCGGAGGCTATTTCGATCTCACCCCGCTGGATGCCGGCTCGGACCTCCGGCGAGACATTGTTCTCTCGATGGAGGAGATGGGCATCGGCGTGGAGTACTCGCATCATGAAGCCGCGCCGTCCCAGCACGAAATCGATTTCCGCTACACCGACGCGTTGACCATGGCGGACAACGTGATGACCTACCGGCTGGTCGTCAAGGAGATTGCCTTCAAGCACGGAGTGTATGCGAGCTTCATGCCCAAACCCATGGCGGACCACAACGGCTCAGGCATGCATGTGAACATGTCGCTGTTCCGCGGGGAGCGCAACGCGTTTTTCGATCCGAAAGACCGGCTCCACCTCTCGAAGACCGCCAAGCAGTTCATGGCCGGGGTCCTGCGGCATGCGCCGGAGATGACGGTCGTCCTGAACCAGTGGGTCAATTCCTACAAGCGGCTGGTGCCGGGCTACGAAGCGCCCGTGTACGTGACCTGGGCGCAGCACAATCGGTCCGATATGATCCGTATTCCCATGTACAAGCCCGGTAAGGAAGCCTCCAGCCGCATCGAGCTGCGCTCGCCGGATCCGGCCTGCAATCCGTATCTGGCGTTCAGCGTGATCCTGGCGGCGGGGCTGGAGGGCATCGAGAAGAAATATGAGCTGCCGGCGGCCACCGAGGAAAACGTGTTTGAGATGAGCGAGGCCGAACGGGACAAGCGGGGCATTACCATGCTTCCGGGCAGCCTGGGCGAGGCGATCGCGCTGGCGAAGGAAAGCAAGCTGCTGCGCCGCGCGCTTGGCGAGCACGTCTTCGGGTCGTTCCTTAGAAACAAAAAAATCGAGTACGACCAGTTTCGCAAGACGCTGACGGACTACGAGCTCAAGACGTACTTGCCGCTGTTGTAAGCAGATCCAGCACGGCCTCCGCGGCGCGGTCAACGGCGCCCCCGGCCCGCTCTTCATGAGCGCCGGGGCGGGCGGGCGGCTCCAGTTTCGCTCTCACCTCTTTGAGGTTCTTCCGCATCTCGGCGCAACGCGCCTCATCCCGCAGCAGCTCCACCAGGACGTTGCCCAGGCGGCTGGGCGTGGCCCGATGCTGGACCAGTTCGGGGACGATGCGCCGTCCGGCCACGATATTCACCAGCCCGATGTCCGGCACGCGGATGACCAGGCGCGCAGCGGCATACGTGGGCCACGAGGCGCGATAGACGACGGCCATCGGGACTTCCGCCAGCGCGGCATCGAGCGTGGCCGTGCCGGAGGCGACGGCCGCCACCTCCATCAGCTGCAGGGCGTCGTAAACCGAACCCTCTGAGACGCGCACGTCGATATCCAGGCCGTCGAGCGCGCGGTCTAGCTGCTCGCGGGAGACGCCGGGCGCTTTCGGCAGCAGAAACTGCACGCCGGGCATGCGCCGGGCGATCCAGCGCGCAGCACCCAACATGAGCGGCAAATGGCGGCTCAGCTCGCGCTCCCGCGAGCCAGGCAGCAGCCCGACCGTCCGCCGGAAGGGGTTCAACCCGAAACGCTCCAACGCCGCCTCGCGGCTGAGCGAAGGGCGAGCCAGGTCGATCAGCGGGTGACCGACCCAGGTCACCGCCACGCCGGCTTCCCGGTACAGCCGTTCCTCAAACGGGAAGAACACGATCATCCGGTCGATATATCGGCGCACGTAGCGCAGGCGGAAGCGGCCCCACGCCCAGAGCTGCGGGCTGATGTAATAGGCGATCGGAATCCGGTGGCGTTTGACGAGGGGCGCGATGACCGGCAGGTTGTAGTCGCCGAAGTCCACCAGGACGACCAGGTCCGGGCGGGTGGCGGCCAGATGCGCATCCAGGAGCGCCGCGGCGCGCCGAAACTGGCCCAAGTGCTTGGCTGCATCGAAGGGGCCGATCGCCGAGGCGGCGGTCAAATCCTCAAGCAGCGTCAGGCCGGCGCGCTGCATGGCCGGGCCGCCGAGACCGCTGACGCGCAGCGACGGCACTTTGGCGCGGAGCGCGTCGATCAGATGGGCGGCGTGCTGGTCGCCCGAGGGGTCGCCGGCGACGAAGCAGATCGACGCCATGTCGGCGCTTAACGCGGGGTTCGCCGCATCGCCTGCTCGATGCGGAGGGCGAGCGCGAGCGCGGCGCGGCCGTCGGCTCCTGACACGGCGGGCGGAGTTCCGGTGCGGATCGACCGGACGAACGCCGCCAGCTCGTCCTGCAGGGGTGGGCGCTGGTTGACCGGCAGGCGGACGCGCTCGATGGCCCGTCCGCGCTTGTGGGCGAGGGCGACCGTCTGGGCTTTGTAGTCGATCGAGAGGTAGTTGTCCTCCTGGAAGACCCGGATGCGCCGGATCGGCTCTTCGCTGATGCGGCTGGCGGTCAGGTTCGCCACGCAGCCCGAGGCGAACTGCAGCCGCGCGTTCGCGATGTCCTCGCTCGGCGAGAGGACCGGCACGCCGAGGGCGTCGACCCGTGCGATGCGCGCGCGCACGAGCAGCAGCAGTAAGTCGAGGTCGTGGATCATGACGTCGAGCACGACGCTGACGTCGGTGCCGCGGAAGGGGTACGGGGAGAGGCGGTGGACTTCGATGAACCGCGGATGGGTCAGGTGCCGCATGGCGGCGTGGATGGCGGCGTTGAACCGCTCCACGTGGCCGATCTGCAGCACGCACCGGTGCTGCGCGGCGGCGCGGATGAGCGTATCCGCCTGAGCCAGGGTGGTGCTGATGGGTTTTTCGACCAGCAGGTGGATGCCGCGGCGGAGCAGCGGCAGGCCGATCGCCGCATGCAGGCTGGTGGGCACGGCCAGGCTGGCCGCCTCGACCTGGCCGACCAGCGCGCGGGGGTCGGTCACGGCCGCGCAGCCCAACTCGCGCGCGACCGTCCGGGCGCGCGCCTGGTCGGTGTCGCAGACGGCGGCCAGGCGGACCCCGCGCATGGCGGCATAAATCTGGGCATGGCGGGAGCCGAGGTGTCCAACCCCGACAACCCCTACGGTAAGCGGTGGTGGCATGCTGGATGGATCTCCTTGCGTGGCTGAGTGTAACAGACGTGCTTGTGTAAAGTCAACTGACGTGGTAAGATACGCTGCTCATGTCCACCTATTTTCGGCTCCTCCAGTACCTGAAACCGCACGTCGGCATCTTGCTCCTGGCGGCAGGCTGCATGCTGTTGTCCAGCCTGCTCAATGGCATCCAGGTCGGGGCGATCTACCCGTTGGCCGACCGCATCGTGACGGATAAGGCCATTCCGGTCCCGGAATGGCTGCCCGGATGGCTGGGCAGCTTCGTGGGGTGGCTCAATGCGGTCCCCGCCTCGCGGATGCTGACCATCATTGCGGTGGCGATCCCCTTTCTCTTCTTCGTGAAGGCGCTCTTTGAGTTCTGGCAGACGTTTTACATGAACGACGCCGCACAGCGCGTGATCCGCGACCTGCGCCAGGCGCTGTTCGACCGGATGGTCGGCCTCTCGCTCGGCTACCACAAGAAGGCCTCGACGGGCACGACGATGTCCCGGATCCTGTACGACACCAGCATCGTGCAGAACTCGATCACGGAGGGCCTCACCGACCTCTTCCTGCAGGGCTTCCAGGTGCTGATCTTTCTGGGGATCGCGCTGGCGATCAACTGGAAACTGTCGCTGGTCATCGGCATCGTCGTGCCGCTGATCGCCTGGCCGATCGCCCGCCTGGGCAAGCTGCTCAAGAAGCTGTCGCAGCAGAGCCAGCGCGTGATGGGGGAGTTCCACGCCACCATCCTCGAGTCGATCTCCGGGATCCAGGTCATCCAGGCGTTTCTCGTCGAGCGGGCGGCGCAGGCGAAGTTCGCCGAGGCCAACGAGCGCACCTACCGGGTGGCCCGGAAGATCCAGAAGCGGGTCAACGCGTTGGCACCCGTCACGGAGCTCGTGGGCGCCTTTGCGGGGGCCTTCATCTTTTGGTACGGCGGGCGTAAGGTGCTGGCGAACGAGTTCACGCTGGGCACGTTCCTGGCGTTTCTCTTCGCGATGCTCTCGCTCATCCGCCCCTTCAAGCGGCTGGCCCGCCTGCACGGCATCAACCAGCAGGCGCTCGCCTCGGCCGAACGGATCTTCGAGGTGCTCGATACGCCCTCGACGGTGATCGAGCACCCCAAAGCCAAGGCGCTGCCGCCGTTCCACCGGGAGATCGTGTATGAACACGTCTCCTTCCACTACGATTCGCAGCCAGCACTCCGGGACGTTTCGCTGACGATCCGCAGCGGCGAGACCATCGCCCTCGTGGGGCCCAGCGGCGGCGGGAAGACCACGCTGGTCAACCTGCTGCCGCGCTTCTATGACTCCAGCGCCGGGCGCGTGAAGATCGACGGCGTGGACGTCAAGCACGCGACGCTCGATTCGCTGCGCGGGCAGATCGGGCTGGTCACGCAGGAGACGTTCCTGTTCAACGACACGGTGCGCGCCAACATCGCGTTGGGGCGCCCGCAGGCGGAGTTTCCCGCGGTTGTGGAAGCGGCCAAGGCGGCCAACGCGCATGCGTTCATCAGCAAGCTGCCGAAAGGGTACGACACGGTCATCGGGGAGCGCGGCGGCCTGCTCTCCGGCGGGGAACGGCAGCGGCTGGCCATCGCCCGCGCGCTGCTGAAACAGCCGCCCATCTTGATTTTCGACGAGGCCACCAGCCAGCTCGACGCGCAGTCCGAGCACCTGGTGACCGAGGCGATCGAGCGGTTGATGCATGACCGCACGGTCATCGTCATCGCGCATCGGCTCTCCACGGTCCGGCTCGCCCACCGGATCGTGCTGATTCAGGAAGGGCGCATTGTGGAGCACGGCAGTCACGACGAGCTCCTGCAAAAGAGCCCCCTTTACCGGAGGTTCTGTGAGCTACAGCTCATGGACGCAGGGCCCAGCACGTCTTCGTCGTTGCGGTCGTCGTAGGGAAGGAGCAAGACGGGAATGGCCACAGAACTGGTTCGGCAGTTGTTGGACGCGGGGGTGCATTTCGGCCACCAAACCAAGCGGTGGAATCCGAAGATGAAGCGGTTCATTTTCGGCAGCCGCTCGGGGATCTACATCATCGACCTGGAGAAGACCGAGCAGCACCTGAAGGCGGCCGGCGAGTTCGTGGAAGGGGTGGCGGCGAAGGGCCAGCACGTGCTCTTCATCGGCACCAAGAAGCAGGCGCGGCCGATCCTGGAGGAGGAAGCCAAGCGCGCCGAGATGCCGTACGTGGTGACGCGCTGGCTCGGCGGGACGCTGACCAATTTTCAGACGATTAAAGCCAACATCGAACGGCTGCGCGAGCTGCGCAAGCAGAAGGCAGACGGGTTTTTCGAGCGCATCTCCAAGAAGGACGCCAAACAGCTCTCGAAGCAGCTCGAGCGGCTGGAGGAGCACTTCTGCGGGTTGGCCGAGGTCGAGCGCCCGCCGGCGTGCCTCTTTATCGTCGACACGAAGCGGGAGGAGATCGCCGTCCGGGAAGCCAACCGCCTCCACATCCCCATCATCGCCATCAGCGACACCAACACCGACCCGGATCTTGTGACCTATCCGATTCCCGGCAACGATGACGCCATCCGCTCCATCAAGCTGGTCGTCTCGCTCATCGCCGACCGCATCGTGGCCGGCCGGCAGCGCTACAAGACCGAGCAGCAGCCGGTGGCCCAGGCGCAGCCCGAGGCCTCGGTGGACGGGCAGGCCGCCAGCGCCGAGCAGGCGGTCAGCTCATGAGCGTGCCCGCCAAGGTGAACCTGCAAGCGCTCAAAGAGCTGCGCGAGGAGACCGGCGCGCCGATCGGAGAGGTGCGCAGCGCCTTGGAGGCGGCCGGAGGGGACCCGGCCAAAGCGCGGACGATTCTCAAACAGCGCGGCGTGGCCGCCGCGGAGAAGCGCCAGGGCCGCTCCACCGGGCAGGGGCGCATTGAGTCGTACATTCATCACAACGGACGGGTGGGCGCGCTCGTCGAAGTCGATTGCGAGACCGATTTCGTCGCGCGCACGCCGGACTTCCAACAGTTCTGCCGGGACGTGGCGATGCACGTGACGGCGGTCAGCCCCCAGTACGTGCGCGCCGAGGATGTGCCCACCGGCGAATCGTTGAGTCCCGAGGAGGTCAAGGCCGCCTGCCTGCTTGAGCAGCCGTTCGTGAAAGATCAGGGCACGGCGGTCAAGGACCTGCTCAAGGCGCTCATTGCCAAGACCGGCGAGAACGTCGTGATCCGGCGGTTCGTCAAGTTCACCGTCGGCGAATCGGCTCCGGCCGCCTCCTCATGAGCCCCCG
>Ga0209726_10001674_pt1 | contig 35055 bp, 32 predicted proteins | sample Subgrocontami54m_FD_187453 | JGI IMG/M metagenome (GOLD analysis project Ga0209726, IMG submission 187453) | Subsurface groundwater microbial communities from S. Glens Falls, New York, USA - GMW46 contaminated, 5.4 m (SPAdes) (version 3) | ecosystem: Environmental > Aquatic > Deep subsurface >...
TAGCCGCAAGCCGAGACGCGGTCACCTTGCACCATGGTGGCAGTCGTGGCCGCGTCGGCGACTTCCGGAGGGTTAAGCTCGGCTATGGTCCGATCGAGTTTTTCAATCAGTTCTGAAAGGGCCGCAGGCACTTCTTGGTCTTCTTCGATTTGGATGTTTTTTCCAATTCCATTGGCGGAAATCCGGATGGTGCGCATCGGCAGGTCTGTGACGCATTGGAACCGGCAGAGGTATTCGGTTTGGAGATTCGGCAGGTCCAGGACGTTGATGGCTTGGCGGAATCGTTCGATTTTTTCCGAGTCCAAGATTTGAGTCTGTAGGGTGGTTCCGTAGCTTTGCGTCGGCCCGCCGTAATGCGTAACCCGGCTCATGATTGTTCCGTTGGAATACACTTGCGTTTCCGACTTCCATTGCGCAAATTCATATGCGAAAACGTAGTGAATTTCAAAATCCTGGCTTTTTGTTGCCATCGTTGACGTCGTGTTGGGTTCGCACCACGTGTAGCTTCCGACGCATCTGGCCGTGGTGGCGGAGGAACCATCCGGACATTGTTTGTTTTCTGCCAATCGGTAGCCTTGGGCTTCCATTCGCTTGACGGAAGCTTGGCAGCAGGAAGCGTCGGCAGTGTTGGTGCAGGCGGCCTTGAGCTTTCCGTAATACGTGTCTTTGTATAGTACGGGTTCGAGGGGGGTAATTGCGATGAACGCGGCAAAAAGGACGCTGACGGCCAGCAAGCCTAGAATCCAGAGTTTCATGGCTGGTTCACTACGTGGCGCCTAAAAAACGCTTGGACGCTTCGAGGTTGAATCGTTCAGCTGACTTGGCACCGGTTCTGGATGCAGGTGACTTGGTTGGGCATTCGGCACGCTTCGTTCTGCTTGCATTGAGCGTTGGCCAGCGCTTGGTTTCCAGCCGATTGGAGGTCATATGCTTGGCAGAGGCGGGCTTGGGGTGGGCACTGGTCGCCAAAGCAAGGATGCGAACATTGGGGTTGGAGTTGGATTTCAAGCACGCAGTCCGAATCGGTTTGGCAGTATCGGCTGTACGCTTGGTCTCGTCGGTTTTCGACTTGGAATCTGGCGCGGTAATCGTCCGGATTTATGGGATTGGGGTGTTGGGGGTACGGCTCGACGCCGATCAATTCGATGGTGTAGGGGCCGACTTGTTTTTTCGCGTCGGTAATGGCCCCGATGATGAGTTGGGCCGTTTCGTTCTGGCCGTCGTGGTCCAATCGGGCCTCGACCGTAATCAGTCCGGCCCACTTGCATAGGACGCCCCGTGGACAGCGGGAATCGGTAATCACGCGGCTGAACGTCAACGCGGCGTCTTGTCCTTGGATGGGTATGGTTTGGCCAATGGCGAGGGTGACGGGTTGGCCCAATACCGCGAATGGCGTCGGGTTGGGCGTGGCCGTGGGTTCAATTGTTGGCGTAGGTGTGGCGGTTGGTTGTGCAAGGCATCCGGCAATAATCAAGAATGTGAGCAACAAGGCGGCGTCGGTTTTTTTCATGGCTTCTTTTATGGGCTTGCGGCGTAAAAAACCATGGGTTTTTGGTCAGGACTTTCGTTGAACGCCGAAGTTCACTAATCTTATTGGTTCGTGAGGATGCCTCGCATTTCGAAATCTATTTTCTGAATGTTTCCGACTAATTCCTTGAGCGTTGACGGGATGTCGGTGCAGGTCCAATCGTCTATCCGGATGGTTTTTTTGAAGCTGTTGCTCTTTATCGAGATGGTTTTGATTGGGTCGTAGTTCTCCAACTTTGTTCCACATGTGTACCTTTCTTGCAGGCTTTCCACATTCAGTGCGCCCAAAAGTTTCCGGAAGTGGGCAACTTGTCCCGAGTCCAGTGATTTGCTGTGAGAGTCGCTTTGGGTTCCCGACTTCTCGTAATAGGCGTTAAGGAACGTACCGTTTTGGGCCAACTGCATTTCGTGCGTACTTGCCCCCGGGGTTTCAACTTTATAGACTATTTGGAATCCATCGAAAACATCCGTTGAATTAGTCTCTTGTCGTGATGGTTCATACGCGATAAATGCAACGAACAGGAGTGCGACTATTGCAATGCCGATAATCCATTTATTCATGCCCTCCTTATCAAAACAAGCCCTAAAAAGGCTATTTCTTCATGATTTTTTTCCGTCTTCTAGCCAAGAAACCCAAAGGGTTAGAGGCGGACTTGCAGGCTCACGTTCTTTTTGATTGCCCAAGGAAGGGGTCAGGAGGAGCGTGAAACTGGGGGGAAACGTGGTTGCCGACGGTCCTGATTGACCGTCGGTTGTTTCCGTGTTTCCCGCGGTTCCGGGGGATTGGGGTAGCCTGGCATCCTTCGTCCTTGGGGTGGACGTGACCTGAGTTCGAATCTCAGATCCCCCATATTTGATTCGCGAGCGATTAGCAGGGGTCGAGGCGAGCGGAAGTTGCGATGGTCGCTTGTCGACCATCGCTTGCAGCCGTTGCGTGCCAAGGGGATGCAATCCCCTGTGGTCCCGTCTGCAGATTCCCCCTTATTTTTTTTGATGCAAACGGTTTTCTTTGTTTGATTCGATTATTGGGTTTATGCCGGTTCGCCATTTTTTGGGTTGGGTCCTCAACGCGCGTCGGCATAGCCAGCTTTTGGAGCTTTCCAAAGACGAGCAGCAGGTCCTTCGTTTTGCTTTGCACCAAAATGTCCGCATCGTGAATGCCGAGTCGGCTAATCATCTGGATGCCGGGTTGGATTTGAGTTCGCCTGTTCATTCTCGGGGCACGCATCATCGTCAAAGCCAGGAGTCCTATTTGCCAGTTACTGCCCAGGAATCCGAATCGCTGATTCGGAAGGGAATTGTCCGGGCCGTGCCGTTGGGAAAAGAAATCGTTCCGGAATTCCACTTGTTTGAGGGCCACCTGGAGTTGTTGCCGCAGTGGCGGGAACACGTAGCACAGATGGATCGGCCGCTTTCTTTCCGAAGCCGTTTGATCAACTTTCTTTTCGGCTGGCTAGTTGGCCACTGACGTCGGTGGGCCGGCTCTTTTCCGACCGCGCTTCCCCAAATATGCTTTTATTGGGTGCGTGGGTTGTATTGGCGTTTATGTTGAACGAGCGCATTCCCCGCGTGGTCAGCGTCAAGCAGACCACTTTGGTAGACGACGCGCCGCGTCCGTCCTATTTTGCCAACGTGGCCGTGGAAGCCCGTTCGCTGCTTGGGGATCACGAGTTCCGTATCTTGTTGATTTGGGCCGTGATTTCGCCGTTGGCCGCGTTGGCGTATTTGGTGTGGAAGAAATACGACGCCATCAAGTGGCTCGCCATCCCCCTGTTCCTTATCGGTTTGGTGCATTTCGTGTACCAATGGGGCGGTTTTTACGCCGCGGCGCATAAGTATTTGAGCGGATTGTAGTTTTGAGGATGGTTTAATTTATGGAAGAACAGGTTAATCGGGCTTTGAAACATTTTGAGTCGACGTTAATTCCAAGCGCCGGCTATATCCGGGATATCGAGCAAGCGATTCCGGATATCGGGCTGCTTCCAAATACCGGCGGCGCTGGCGAAATATTGCCGCGGTTGCATTTGGCCGGAACGCTCAAAGAAGGTCACACGATTGCGCAGGTGTTGTCGCATTTTAGCGACCTTCCGCAAGGCGTGGCTGTCACGGTCCGCAATTGGGGGGGTCGCAGGGCCCACCTTCTGGTTACGGGCCTGCATGACGTTGGATTGACCAACCGCATCCGTTCATCGTGGGGTTTGGTTTGAGTTTTTCGGCTTTGTGAGATTCCGGCATTTATTTTCCCGTTGCCCTTGCGCTTAAATGGCGGCCTCAGCAAATCGTATTGTGCTGGGCCCGTAACTCAGCCTGGATCAGAGTGCCTGCCTTCTAAAGCCCGCCTGGACGCGGTTCCAAGCGGTTTGGAGCCAGCAGGAAGTCGTGGGTTCAAATCCCACCGGGCCCGTTATTGATTCGCAAAGCAAATTCAGGAGGGGTCGGGGGTTACCAAGGACTGGGGGAACCTGGGTTCCCGCGGTCCGGGTTGCAAATCCCACCGGGCGCGTTCGACGTACTGTAGATAAATTCGTCTCGTCCTTTTGTAACTTCAAGGTGGAATTCCGTTTATGCCTCGCAAGTTTACTCGCCGGACGTTCTTGTTTGGAGGTGCGCTGGCGGGTGCGGCGGTTGCTGGCGCCTTGCATTTTGGCGTTATTTTTAATGAGCCCCATCCCAACGCGGGCATTCGGGCCATTATCAATGTCCCATGTGCCGATTCGCGCCACGTTTCAAGGATAGTCAGGGACAACGTGCCCTTTCATCCGGACGCGTACATGCACGTCAGCAATGCCGGAGCGCATCCTGGACCCGATTTGGAAGGCCTGATTGACCATTTGGTGAACGTGCAGGGTCTCAAGCGCAAGGAAATTCTGGTCATCGGAACGTCCCATTGGGACCCCGGTTGCGGCGGCGCCCAAGTCACGCCTGATAAAATAAAACATATTCAGGAGGCCCTGCATCGAGAATTACATTTCACGGAACAACATGTGGGCGATTATTTGACATCCTATGGCCACAAACCGGAGGATGTTCTCTCTTCAGTTCCCCTCAAGCCATCGGACCGCTCTCTTGCACATGGTGATATTCTGAAGAGCTACCGAGTTCACTACGTCGTCGGCAATTACGAGATGGATGAACATACGTTCCGGCCCATCGCGTACTCGGACGAAAGTTTGTTGAAACACTATTCGTTAGAAGGCATCGATTTCGATGAATCGGAAGAACTGAAAAAGGGTCAATCGCCTAATCACCTCATTTTGAGCGTTCCGGGCGTGAATGGCCGCGGCTCTCCCGAAGGCGGCTCGCCCCACTGGCGTCCGGGCCGCAGTTTCTTCGTTTCCGTAAATCCCGCAGCGCCTTCGGCCAAGAGCCAGTTGTCCATATTATATTATGCGTACCTGACGGCTGAAGCACGCAAGAAGGAAGGAAAGAAGATTGAGCCGTTCAATCTGGTGCTTTCCGGCACGCAAAAACAGGTTGACGTTTTGCGTGAGCTGGTCAAACGTGACTCCCTCATGCAACACATGCTTAAGAAAAAATTCTGGATCCTGAAAGAAAAAGTGCGTTCCCATGCTGGGGGTTTAATCGACTGATTGCTTTATTTCGGTTCACCGCCCGTTTTTGGCTTTTTTTCAAACCGCGGTCCGCCTGGTTTTATGGGCGGCAACTTTGGTGATGCCGGTTTGTTTGGCCGACGTGACTCCGATTTTGCTGAAGTAAACTGCCGCAAATGAAATAAAAAAAAAAGGAAAAGAGGCGTTTTTGCGCCCCTTTGTTTAAATAAAAAAAAAAGGTTTTTTCAGGCCTTTCGCGTCCGTGCCGGACCTCACATGTCCATGCCGCCCATGTCGCCGCCTGGGCCGCCTTTTCCGCCGCCGGACTTGCCTCTTGAGGCGATGATGTCGTCGATGCGGAGGATCATTTCGGTGACTTCCGAGGCGGATTGCAAGGCCTGTTTTTTGACCTTGAGGGGTTCGAAGACGCCGGCGGCTTTGAGGTCGCCGACTTTGCCTTTCAGCACGTCGATCCCGAGCGTCTTTTGGCCTTTTTCGTGCTTGGAGCGCAAGTCGACCAGCGTGTCGATGGAGTCCAAACCACAGGATTCAGCCAACGTGCGGGGGATGACTTCAAGTGCTTCGGCAAAGGCTTGGATGGCCAATTGTTCGCGGCCGCCGACTTGCGTGGCGTATTTGCGGAGGCGCATGGCCAATTCGGTGTCAATCGATCCGCCGCCGGTGACGTATTTGCCTTCCTGGATAGCGGAGGTGACGGAGCCGATGGCGTCGACCAAGGCACGTTCGGCCTCGTCAATGACGTGTTCGGAGCCGCCGCGGACTAAAAGCGTCACGGATTTTGGGTCTTTGCATTTTTCGACGAAGACCATGTGTTCTCCGGCGACTTTGCGCTCTTCGACTAAGCCTGCGAATCCCAAGTCGTCATTCGACAAGTCTTCAAGCGTCGTGGTGACGCGGCCGCCGGTTGCGCGGGCGAGTTTTTCCATGTCGGATTTCTTGACGCGGCGGGCGGACAGGATGCCTTTTTTGGCCAGGTAGTGCTGCGCCACGTCGTCGATGCCTTTCTGGCAGAACAACACGTTGGCGCCGGATGCGGCGACTTTTTCGACCATGTCTTTCAGCATTTTTTCTTCTTGTTCCAAAAAGGCCGTCATCTGGTCCGGCGACGTGATGCTGATGCGTGCGTCGGTTTCCGTCTTCTCGATTTCCAACGCGGCGTCAAGCAACGCGATTTTGGCTTTTTCGAGTTTTTTGGGCATGGCCGGGTGCACGACTTCCTTGTCGACTAAGACGCCGCCGATCATCGTGGTTTGTTGCACGTCGCCGCCTTGCTTCTTCTCGATCTTGATGTAGTCCTTGTCGATGACGTACTTGCCGTCTTTCTTTTCGGCGACTTGCGTGACGGCGTCGACGACGAGTTTGGACAGCAAGTCTTTGCCTGCGCCTGCCGTCACCGTCTTGGAGCCCATGGACACGGCAGCGATTTTCTGCAGCATCGCTTTGTCGTCCATAGTCACGTTTTCGGCGACGTCGTACAACGTCTGGATGGCTTGCGCCGAGGCGAGTTTGTATCCGGAGATGATCGTGGATGCGTGGACGTCTTGGTCCAGCAATTCCAAAGCTTTTTTGAGAAGTTCCCCGGCGATGACGACGGCCGTCGTGGTACCGTCGCCGACTTCCTCGTCTTGCGTCTTTGCGATTTCGACCATCATTTTGGCGGCGGGGTGCTCGACGTTCATTTCTTTGAGGATGGTGGCGCCGTCGTTGGTGATGACGATGTCACCCATTTCGGAGACCATCATCTTGTCCATGCCGCGCGGGCCAAGCGTTGACTTGACGGCGCAGGCCACGGCGTAGCCTACGGCGATGTTGGTGCGTTGGGCGTCGCGGCCCAATACGCGGGAGCTGCCTTCCGGCAAATAGAGTACTTGTTGTCCATTCAGTTGTCCTTGCTGCATATTTTGGTGCACCTCGATTGGATTGCTGTTCAAGAGTCTAAAGTAAAAACGGTTTTTTTATTTTTTGTAAATACCGCCTTTCTGGGAGCCTGTGGCTTAATCCCCTGTTTTTCGCTTAAAACCAGCGTTATACTCCTTGACGCGCCCTTTATAAAAATTTGCGGAAAGGGGCATTTTGCCTTTGGATGGGCTTTTCCGGCCTTTTTTTATAGGAGGCGTCTCACTCTTTGGTTTCCGAGCTTCCAAAAGGTGTCTTGTCTTATCGCTTCTTTGTCCAAAACCAAGTTGAACGTTGTTGCCGATTCCAAGTCCAAGGCACCCCACCTGGCCGAATCGCCCAAGACGTTGATTACCGCGGCGCTTCCGTACGCCAACGGCGACTTGCATCTGGGCGGCATCCGGTCCACGTATTTGCCGGCCGACGTGTACGCCCGTTACTTGCGCTTACAAGGCAAACCCGTGGTCTTCGTGTGCGCGTCCGACGAGCACGGCACTCCCATCGAGGTCAACGCGCAAAAAGAAGGCATGAAACCGGAGGAATTCGTCAAGAAGTACCACGACCGGCAGGAAAAAGACTTCCAAAAATTGGGCATCTCGTTCGATGTCTTCCACCGCACGCATTCGCAAGAGAACCACTCGCTTTCGAAACGGTTTTACGACGCCGCGCAAGCCAAAGGCGTGTTGTTTTCGAAAGAAGTCGAGCAGACGTATTGCCCGAAGGACCAACGCTTCTTGCCGGACCGATTTGTCAAAGGTACGTGCCCGTTCTGCGGGGCAACGGATCAGTACGGTGATGGGTGCGAAAAATGCGGTAAAGTCTACACGCCTGCCGACCTGAAGGCACCGCATTGCGCCATCTGCAAGACGCCGCCGACCAAGAAAAAGACGGAACACGTCTTTTTCAAGTTGAGCACGTTGGACCGATTCTTGTACCGTTACTTGTCGGAAACGGCACTGCAGCAAGACGTGGTCGGCTACGTTCGCAACTGGTTGACTGGGTTGAAGGATTGGGACATCACGCGCGACGGCCCCTATTTCGGCATTCCTATCCCTGGCCGCACCGACCAATACTTTTACGTGTGGTTCGACGCGCCCATCGGCTACGTGGCGGCGACGTCGGCCTGGTGTGCGGCCAACAAAAAAGACCTGTCCGATTGGTGGAATCCCCAAAACGAAATCGTGCACTTCATCGGAAAAGACATCGTGTACCATCACTACTTGTTTTGGCCCGCGATGTTGGAAACCGCCGGGTTTGCGTTGCCGACGCGTATTCCCACGCGAGGCTACCTCAACGTGGAAGGCGAAAAAATGAGCAAGAGCCGCGGCACGTTCATCTTAGTCAAGGACGTCCTGGCGCGGTTCCACCCCGACGCGTTGCGGTACTATTTGTGCACCATCACGCCCAACAACACGACGGATGGCAACTTCGCATGGAAGGATTTCCAAGCCAAGGTCAACAACGAGCTGATCGGCGCGTACGGCAACTTCGTCTACCGTTGCCTGTCATTCATCGCCAAGAAAGGCGGCGCGATACCGAAGCCCGGCAAGAAAAACGAACTGGACGAGGCGTTCGAGCGCGAGACGGAAGCGTTTGCCGATGCCGTTGCCTCGGAGTTGGACCAAATCGGCGTCAAGGAAGGCCTGGAAAAGATCATGGCGTTTGCCGCGAAATCCAACAAGTACTTCAACGACCGCGCTCCGTGGAAACTCACGGACGGATTGGAGCTGGACACGGTGTTGTTCTTGAGCGCCAAAGCCGCGTATGCGCTGGGCCTGGCCCTGTCGCCGTATTTGCCGTTCTCTTCGGGCGATTTGTTCTCTCAGTTGGGCGTCAAACCCAAAGGCTGGGCGGATTTGTCGACGTTCAAAGCCGGTTTGACCTTGCAGGACGTCAAGCCGTTGTTCGCGCGCGTCGAGGACGAGGCGGTCGAAGAAGAAATCGCGAAGATGAACAAAACATGAGTGCGTTTTGCCAGCGCGGTTTGTAAAACTAAAAAAAAAGAGGCAACCGGGTACGGCAATGAAAAAAGCGCAAGCAACCGGCAATGGAAAAAACGGATCCTTTTTTTCTGTTGCCGCACTGTTTTTGCCTTCTGCCTCGTGATTGCGTTTCGCCCCTTTGGCGTCGTCAGCGTTCCGCCTTCTTTTTTTTGTTTTTGTTTGCGGCCCAAAGCCTTTTGTTTTCCGCTGGATTTTTTACGACTACTTTTTTTTTATTATGCTATTCTAGGATGACGTCAAGCACTTCCGGAAATGTCGTGAAGCCCGCGTTGATGCTTAAGTGGCCGCCGCTTCGGAACGTGTGCAGCGTGGCGTCCAGTTCCCGGGCCAATTTGGCCGATTCGTCCATCGACATCCAGACGTCGTCGTCCGACGCGAACACATCGATCCGTCGCGCTTTTTTCCGGGCGTTGGCCAAATCCATTCCTTGGTAGAACGGGGCCAGGTAGGCTTGGCGGCTTTCCGTCACGTTGCGTTTTGATGCCGGAGCGACCAAAAGCACGCGTCCGACGGTCCGGACGTATTCCTGCTTTAACACGTGGAAGATGACGGCGCAGCCCAGCGAGTGGCCTACCAACGCGGTTTTTCCGTCCGGGTCCGGCATTTCGGTTCGCAAGGCGCCGATCCATTCGTCCAAGTCGGGGTTGTACGGGTTGGGCAATTCCGGGTAATGCGTTTCGATTCCCGCGTCGCGGCATTTTTCGGCCAGCCACGTCTGCCAATGCGTGGGGCCCGAGTTGGCGTAGCCGTGGACGATGAGGACGCGCGTGATGGTGGACATGGTTGACGCAGTGACGGGTCGTTTTTTTTTTATAGGGGTGGTGGTGAGTGTGGGTATTGCCGTTTTTTTGTGCCGGGGTCCGTTTTTTCATTCCAACGTCTTGGCCGTGGCGATGGCACTGCTGAGCCGTTCATAAGCGGTTGGTGCGTCGTTTTCCGCGATGCCGAACGAAATTTTGCTGTATGAATTGAACACGCCCAGTAGGTTGATGTTGGCGGACGTCAGGCATTGGACCAAATAATTGAGCACGCCGGGCTGCTTGAGGCCTTTGGACGGGTATTGGATGCTCAAGAGGGCCACGTCGTGGTATTTGTCCAACGGCTCGACTTTTTCGGCGATTTTATTGACTTGGCTTTGGAACTTTTTTTGTGTGGTGATGGAAATTTCATTTTCCCGTTCGATGACGTATAGGTTTCCGCCTTGTTGTTCGATGGTGGTCTTGACTTGGTGGAGGCGTTCCTGCAGCTTGCGGTTGTACGGGTAGTGGAGCGTCACCATGTCGGGCAGCAAATGGATTTTGCAGCCGGCAATCACGTCCAACACGTCTTTGGGCTGTTCGCGGACTTTGAGGGGGGACGGCTCGACGTTGCGGTGCAAGGCCATGGCAATGGCCTCGACGCTCAAGGCTGAGTCCAGCCGCTTTTCCAGGTGCGGTTTGATCTTGCGCGCCAACGCCGAGTAATTGACCAGGCCCATTTCCATCGGCATCTTGAGAAACGGCTGGGCGTCCACCGCCTGCCGGACGGCGTCGGAAAGTTTCGGGTTTTTTTCGTGGCGTATTCTCATGGGAAAACCGTTCTTGCCATTGCGGCGTATTTTTTTTCGCAATGCTTCAGGCAACCCGCTTATTTAATCGTTTTGTTATTTTATTAACAATTATGTTGAAAATACGAATCTATTTATATTGCGGCTGCGTCGTCTAGATGGGAGGCACAAGCTGCCGGAACCGTTTCGGCAGACACTGCTCCATGAAAGCAGGCATCGGAAAAAACCGCACCCGGTGTTGGAGGTTTCATCCAAACAAACGCCCTGCAAAAACCGCAGAAAGGCGTTGGATAACCGCGCGGAACCATCCCGGTTCCTGCTTTTGAGGAGCATTTCCGTGATTGACTATGGCTGATTCGTACACGGTGTTGGATGATGCGGAACGGACGCAAAAGCGCGTCCGCCAGTCGGAAGACTTGACCGGGCTTGGCACGGGTTCCAGCGGCTCGGACCTGTTGGCCGCCGGGTTGTTCGCTTTGGCCGCTTTTTCGTTGCTGGTAGCCCAGAACGTGATTCTCTTTACGCTGGCGTTTCTGGCTTTTGCCTTCATGTATAACCCTGTGCGCGTCCGGACGGGTCAGACCGTGGCCCGTGACACGACGAACATCTTCTAAACCCGGCTTTTGCAGTATGGCTTTTTTGGAAGTGTCCAGCGAGCCAAACGTAGCGTAATCCGGCGACGGAAAAAAATAAAAGACGAAGGCAATTGCGTCAGGCAACAAAAAACGAAAACGACGCTCGCTTGCCCCTTTGCTCTTTACGCGGTTTCTGATTTTGCGTCGCGGTTTTTACCAACGTGGTTCCTTTTTTTTTTCTGCCGTTGTCAACGTGGTTCTATTTTTTTTTTTGTTTCCAGCCAATCGACTTTTTTTTCCTTTTCCGCTACGCTTTCAAGCAAGTTCTTTGCGGTAAGAGTTTTTTTTTGGGGGGGGGAGTTTACTTCCAGATGGCGTAGCGCAGCAATGCGACGAGTCCGAAGGCGGCAAGTTCGGCTCCGGGTTGGCTTTCCGCGTCGAAGACGTGCAGTTCGGCTCCCAGTTGGCGCGCCTGGTCCATGAGTTTCTGGACCGTTTTGTCTTTCATGAGCGTTTCGCTGACTAGGAGGTCGGACGCGGCGCCGGCGTCGACCGCGGCCTGGACGTCGGCTAAGCCGTACGCAGCCAAATGGTCGTCGCGTCCTACGCTTGCCTTGAATTTTTCCATGAGTTCGAATTCCTTGGCAAGTCGTTGTTCGCCAAGTGCTTTTTCGATGACGCCTCGTCGCAGCAACTCGTACACGCCGGGCTTCTCCGCGGAGGCGGCGTATTCGTAACGCGCATTTTTTGCAAGCGCCGGATATTTTTCGTCCACATATTTCTTGAAGTTGTCCTTGGCAAATCCGGGGCCGGCGATGACGAGGTGGTCCTTTCCTTCCAGGGCTTTGGCGACTTCCGCAAAATACGCTTTTTGGGCTTCCTCGAAGGCCTTGGGGTCTTTTTTGGTGCCGCGGAATTGGATTTCGGCGACGAACTTGAGTCCTTGCAGCTGCAGTTCGGCAAGCGTGGCTTGGTGTTCGTCCATGACGACCAAAAAGGCCTTGACGTGTTGGCTGCGTTTTTTGGCGTCGTTCAGAAGCGACCAGTGGTAGGCGTTGAGTTTTTTGTGCAACGTGACGCGTTCGTGGATTTCAATGTCCAGCGTATGGAACGCCCCTTTGGGCGCGAATTCTTCCGGGGAGCCTGATTCGATCTTGCCAGTCACGCGCAACTTGAGGGCGTTTTCGGCGAATTCGACCTGGTCCGCCCGCACCAACACGTGGACTTTCTTTTTTTCGCCGGATTCGCCTTCCTCACCAAGTGACTTGAACCTCCGGAAACTGACGCCTTCGACGCCGTCGCCTTGCTCGATGATCTTGTGCAAATACCACAAGTCTTCCGGGCACTGCGGCTCCAGCTTGAGCGTGTGCTCTTCTGCGTTGTGGTGGATGACTTTCATGCCGGAAACCCGCGTGTGGCTTGATTCAAGGTTTGTTTTTATTGTGCCGAAGCCTTGTTTTAAGAGGAGTTGTTTATGCGAATGGCAAAAAAAGAAAAAAAGTGTATCCGCGATTTTGAAGCCAAAAAAGACGTTTCCGACTTGCTGGACGATTTTGAATCCACCGGTTTCCAAGCCTCGCACCTGGCGCAAGCCGTTTCCTTGATGCGCGAGATGAAGCGCGACGAAAAACGAACGGTTTTCCTGGCTTTCACCGCCAACTTGGTCGCCTCGGGGTTGCGCGGCGTGTTGGCCCAATTGATCCGCCAGGGTTGGATTGACGCGGTGGTGACGTCGGGTGGCAGCGTGGACCACGACTTGATCAAGTCGTGGCGGCCGTACGATTTGGGCTCTTTCGATGCAGACGACGTCTTGCTTCACCAAAACAGCATCAACCGCATCGGCAACGTGTTTGTCGACAACGACGCGTACGTCCAGTTGGAAAAAAAGGTCCAACCCGTTTTCAAAAAAATGTTGACCAAAAAGCCGGTGTGGGCGCCGTCGGAATTCATCGCGGAATTGTCTACTTTAGCCAAGGGCAAGCACTCGTTCCTCGCGGCATGCCGCGAGCATAAAGTGCCGGTTTTCTCACCGGCACTGATTGACTCGGCTCTGGGTTTGCAGTTGTACTTTTTCAAGCAGGACCACCCTGAATTCGTGCTGGACGCGACGGCGGACCTCAAGCCCGTGGGCAACTTGGTGCTGAACGCGGAGAAAGCGTCAGCCGTCATCGTGGGTGGAGGCTCCAGCAAGCACTTCACCATCGGCTGCAACCTGTTGCGTGGGGGCCTGGATTCCGCGGTGTACTTTACCACGGCCCAGGAATACGACGGTTCCTTAAGCGGCGCGCGTCCGAAGGAAGCCGTTTCGTGGGGCAAAGTCAAGGAAAAGGCCGCCCACGTCACCGTGTACGGCGACGCGACGATTAATTTTCCGTTGGCTGTTGCGGGCCTGTAGCGTTGAGCTGCGGTGGATTTTTCCACTGTGTCGGAGTGGAACTTTTTGGTGGGTTGCGGTTGATTATTTTTTCACGCAAGGCTTTTCTTACGTTTTGTCCGCGTCAAGCCCATGTCGCTTATTTTTTCGACGATTTGCGTGTTGGGAAAGAAAATCCGGCTTTCGGAACACTATTGGCGTCACGTACTGGTTCTGAAGCATACGGAGTTGCTTGGAAAGGAAGCAGTGGTGGTTCGTGCCGTCGCGGACGCCGATTTCGTCCGCCGCAGCCGTTCGGACCCGGCCGTTTATTTATACTATCTGGCGTACAACGAGTATTGGTTATGCGTCGTATGCCGGCACGAAAACGGAACGGGATTCGTGGTCACCGTTTACCTCACGGATCGCGTCAAAAAGGGGCAAAACATATGGGCAAGATAAAGATCATGTTCACGCCAGACGCCAACATCCTCGACATTTGGCTGGACGATCCGAAAACCGAGGCGTATTGTTCCGAAACCGATGATGACGTCATCATCCGCAAGAATAAGGAGGGCCGCGTCATCGGTTTTGAAATCCTTAACTTCTTGAGTCCGCGCCAGCTGAAAGCCGGAATCCCGAATTTCCCGCCCGAAGTGTCAATCGTGGACGTGCCGGTCTAGCTCTTTTTGTTTTTCGACTTTTTTCGTTCCCGGTCTTTCTTCCCTGTTTCGAATGCATTGCGGGTCAATTGGCCGAAAATCACTGATTTTTTCAGGACGTGAGCCGGCATTGAGCGGCTGACAATTAGTCCGATGCCCAAGGACAGCAGGATGGATGAATACGCTTCGGAGACGGAATTCAGCGCGATTGCAAAAAACATCCAGCTGCTGATGAACATGAATGCGAACATTCCCAAGGTGACTGCAATCGCGGTCTCCTCTTCGGTTATGCCATATCTTACCGCTACGTCCGGGCTGTCCAGCAGTCTTGCGATGGCTTTGGCAGGTATCCGTACGATTTTCACGAAGACGATATTCATGGCTGCCACTCCGAAGATGGTGATGGGCACTGCCATGACCTTGTATGTAAAATCTTGCGGCAACGCCTGGAAACTCAGGTAGGCCAATGCAAGCCCTGCCAGGACGAGGATTGAATCGATTACCGTCCAAAGCCCGTGGCGCTCGATGGACGGGCCCCAAATGCTTCGGACTTCCGCCTGGTTTTCCGGGGGCAGTTCCCTGAACTTCCGTCCGAATCCCATGGCCGCAATGGTTAGGCTCTGGTAGATTGCGATGTATGTCGTGATGAACCGCGGTAGGTGTCCGGTTCCCGTAAGCCCGAACAGAAGCGTCAGGATTCCCGCAAAGATGAAGCGCGGTTCCACGAAGATGCCCAATCCCAAAATCTCTCCCGCCGTGGTCAGCGGCATCAAGAAAATAATAAATATGCAACCACTTGCCCAGGCCATGTGGATGCTTCGCGCCAAGAACATTAGGACCGGCGCCGCGTAGGGGCGGATCCATTCCGGCATCGGTCTTTCCGACGAATAGTCAATCCTTTCCCAATCGTAGTACTTTCCATACTTGATATCCAAAAAGCAAAAGATGCCCGTGAACAGCACCGCTCCCACGATCAAGGTCAAGAGGAATTCTTCCGCGTAGCCCTCCAGTACCGGGTCGAGGACGGAACGCGGCCCGTGTCCGGGATGGAACAGCGCGGATACGATAAGAAGGACTCCGATGCCTATTAAGAGCCAGTCGAACAGGTTCGGATTTGGTTTGTTGCCGCTTTTGATGGACATTTTTAAGACCTCTTCAAATCATCCGGTTTCGTAACCGGTCCGGCTACATCATTGGTTTTGAAATCCTGGATTTTTCGAGTCCTTGGCAATTGAAGCAGAACCTCTCTAAGATGGAATTCGTGGTTCATTGACGCTTTCTCTTTGTTTGACCACGCCGGGCCACCAATTCCGGTGAAGTGCCGGCATTCCCAAACCGATTAACCCTGTGATGGTCACGAAAAGACCGCTGGTCAGAATCGCCAATACGGCGTAAAATCCATCTGCTGTAAATGTTTTTGGGAACGACGCATGCAACCCGCTAACCGGATTTTCGAAAGCCACTTGAATGGGTTCGCATCCAGTGTTTCCGCAACCAGCGGGCCAAAGCCACAAAGCGATGGCTATTGCTAGCACGAATGCCAGGACCGCATCAAGAAACGAAAAACTTGTTTGGCGGATCCAATTTTCAGCAATGGAAATCGGTGGCTTCACTTCCGAGTTTTTCCGGACGTCCGACGGGGCCTGCTTTTCGGCGGACTTATTGGTTAGCACGAAGTAGATTAGGAAAATCGGGACGACGATAAACCACGCTTCCCGTACCAGGAACATGCCTATGCCAATGAGTAGCATCAGTGCGATGATGGTGTACCACAAACCGGTTTGCACGACCAGTGATTTGGCCAAGCTAGGCAAGTTTCCAAGCAAGGCGCCCGCGGGAGTTACGTAAAGCGTCGTCAAGATGCCCGTCACGGTCAATGCGCCGTAGAACATCGTTTTTAATGCGGCTCCGATGCCTGACATGACGTCACATTCCCCGCAGCGTCTTGATGCGCTCGTCCAAGGGAGGGTGCGTGGCGAACAAGCCGTCGAGGTGGCTTTTGACGGGGTCGCTGAAGAACAAATGCGATTCCGCTTCGCTGACGTTGAGTTTCGGCGCGTCTTTCCGGCTTTCTTGTGCCTTGATTTTTTCAAGGGCGGATGCAAGTCCTTCGGGGTAGCGGGTGAGCTTGGCACCGGTCGCGTCGGCGAGGGACTCGCGCTTGCGGGAGACGGCAGCTTGGACCATGCGGACGATGATGGGCGCGAAAATGGCCAGTGCGATGCCGATGAGGATGAGCGGCAGGGCGCCGCCGCCTTTACGGTCGGAACTTCCGCCGCCTCCGCCGAACATCATGCTGCGGAGGAACATGTGGCTCAAAATCGCGATAAGTCCTACCATGCAGGCGACCAGCAACGAAAAGCGGATGTCGTAGTTGGACACGTGCGAGATTTCGTGCGCGATGACGCCTTCCAGCTCGTTTCGGTCCAACGTGTTGAGCAAGCCGGTCGTGACGGCGATGGAGGCGTGCTCTGGGTCGCGACCGGTGGCAAACGCGTTGAGCGCGCCGCTTTCAATGACGTAGATGGCCGGCGTTTTGGGCAAGCGGGCGGCAAAGGCGAGGTTTTCCACCGTGTTTTTCAAAAAGACGTGTTTGGGGTTGCGCAAGTCGATTGGTTTGGCGCCGGTCGTGGATAGGACGATTTGGTCGCCGTAGAAGTACGTGGTGGCGACGTAGACTCCGGAAAACAAAAGGCCGAATATCAGAAATGCGATGGACGTGCCACCGGTGTAGATGGCGGCGATGACGTAGATAAGGGCGGAAAGAACTAGCAGCACCACGGCAATCAGGGCCCAGCTCTTGCGCTTGTTGGACGCGATTTCGGCCTGGAAGCTGGTGCGGACGTTGGGCTCCATTGTGGGTTCAACCGGTTGCGCCATTTTTTACCACGTTTCTGCAAAGTTGCGTCAGGCTTGGGCATCAAAAAAGAAAAAAAATGGGACGCCGCGTTTACCGGAAACTTTTTTTCTTTGTTTCGGCGTTTGTGCCACTTTTTTTTGTTGCTTTTCCAAACGGCCCTGGTTTTTTTTGGGTTTCGGTTTTTATGCGGCTTGGCTTTCCTTTACGTGTCTTTGCCGTCTTATTCTTCCAGCAATTTGCCCGCGTCGATGGCTTTTCGCGCAGCATCGTCCGCCTTGAAGTAGGGCCATTTGTCGCCTTTGAATCCGAAGATTCCGGCGAAAAGCATTCCTGGGAACGTGGTGGTGGCGTTGATGTACTCCTGGACGGTGTAGCCGTAGCGCTGGCGTCCGTACTTTATTTTGTCTTCGATGCCGGCCAATGCTTCCATTGCGGTTGCCATCGTGGTGTTGGATTTCATTTCAGGATAGGCCTCGGCTCGGGCATACAATGTTCCGATCAATGCGCCCAATTGCTGGTTGGCCTCGATTTTGCCTTTGATGTCTTTGGCGTTTTGGGCGCCTTCGCGTGCTTTGGCAAGGCCGGTGAACAACTCCGTTTCCTGCTTCATGACGCGCTTGGCCATGGCGATGAGGTTGGGGATGGTGTCGAGGCGTTGCTGGAGGATGGGGTCGATTTGTTTCCAGTCGGCTTCGGCCTGGTTGTTGAGGCCGACCAGCTTGTTGTAGAAATATACGGCGAGCAAGACGATGAGTACGACGATTCCGATTGCAATCCATTCGAGGACCATTCAAACCACCTGTAGGTGTGTTATGCATTGCAGGCTTTTAAGGATGTTTTTGGCTTTTGCTCACGGGGTAAGGAATCTTTAAGAAACCCCTTCGCCTCAAACCCATTCGCAAACATTTTGTCTTGTTTGCAACGGGGGAATATTGTTTTTCATGAAAGAGTTGGACCGTAAGGTTTTGTCCGTTTTGGCCGTCCAGAAGGCCGAGCTTGCCGCATTGCGCTTGAGTGAAAAAGCGGCGGTGCCGTTGGCGTCCGTCATGAGCGTCCTTTCCAGCCTGGAATCGGAAGGCTTCGTTTCGCTGCGCAAGCAAGAAAACACTCGCGTTGAACTGACGGACGAGGGAAACGCCGCCCTCAAGACCGGATTGCCCGAACGTCGGTTGTTGCAGGCGTTGGGCAAAAAAACGTTGCCGCTGACCGAGGCATTCCAGAAAGCGGGTTTGTCCGCAGCCGAGCAGGGCATCGCCTTGATGTGGGTCAAGAAATCCGGCGCGATAAAGATTGAAGGCGGCAAGGCTTCGGTTGCGTCCGACAAGCCTTCCGATTCTGAGACTGCCTTGGAGGCCGTTGCCGCGGGCAAGAACGCGGACGTTTCGATTTTGGTGCTGCGCAAATTGGCGCGTTACGTGTCCGAAAAAACCGTGTTTGCGTCCATTGCCGCTTCCGGCAAAGCGGCGCTCAAGTCCGACGAAAGCGTCGTCTCGACGTTGACGCCGGAGATGTTGAAGACCGGCTCGTGGAAGGGCCAAAACTTCCGTCCGTACGACCTCAAGACCGTCGTGGCGCCCGTGTTGGCCGGCCGCAAGCACCCGTACCAGGAATTCTTGCAGACGATGCGGGACAAACTGGTGGGGCTGGGTTTCCGGGAAGTGGACGGCAGCTTGGTGGAAACCGAGTTTTGGAACATGGATTCGCTTTTCATGGCGCAGGACCACCCGGCGCGCGATTTGCACGACGTGTTCTACGTCGAGCAGCCAAGCTTAGGCTTGCTTCCGGACGATGCGTTCGTCCAAGCCGTGAAAAAGGCGCACGAGGAAGGGCTGGACGGCTCCAAGGGTTGGAGGTATTCGTGGGACCCGCGCATTTCCGCCCGCTTGATTGCCCGCTCGCATGACACGGGCATCAGCTCGCGCGAGCTGCACCGATCCAAGGAGTTTCCGGACCGCGTGTTTTTCATCGCGCGCGTTTTCCGTCCGGACGAGATTGACTGGAAGCACTTCATCGAATTCAGCCAGTTGGGCGGCTACGTGGCAGGCTCCATCCAGTTCAGCGACTTGCTGGGCCAGTTACGCACGTTCGCGCAGGAAGTGTTCAAAGCGGAGGAAGTCAAATTCGTGCCGTCGTATTTCCCGTTCACCGAGCCGTCCGTCGAATTGTATGCCAAGATCCCTGGGCGCGGCTGGGCCGAAGTCGGCGGAGCGGGCATGTTCCGTCCGGAAATGCTCGGCGCGTTGGGCGTCAACGTCCCCGTCGTGGCATGGGGCCTTGGCATCGATCGGCTTGCCATGGTGTCGATGGGCATTACCGACATCCGGGAATTGTTTTCGCACGACTTGGGCTACTTGCGTGGCACGGAGGCAAAAATCCATGGCTGAGCTCAAGCTCGCATTTGATGCGGTCAAGCGCGGCGCGAATTGGTTCATTGCGTCCGCGTACTCCGGCGGAAAACTCGCGTGTCAGTTGCAAATCCGCCTGCTCAAAGGCAAAGCCGTGCTGTTGCCGTACCCCAAAGCGCCGTTTGCGTCACAACCCGGTTTCAAAGGCAAAGGCGTGGGCAAGGCGTTGGTGGCGTATGCCGTGGGGTTTGCGCGAAAGCAAGGGGTGCACCAGGTGGTATTTGCGAATTTTGACGATGAAAAGCTCGCCCGTCGATTGTCCGGCCCTGGTCACGTGGTGCAATACCACGAGTTTTCGTACCCAGAAAATCCCGAGAGGTACCAAATCGTTTGGGATTGATTCGTTTAACTGAAGTGCAATTTCATGGTTTCCACGACATATCCGAAAAAACAACTCGTCGCGCTGGTCGGCGTGCCCGAGGCCCAACTTTTGGAGGCACTGCCGGCCATCAAAGCCGGCGTTGAAAGCGTAGCCGACGACGCAATCACCGTCGAAATCACCGGCGACCGTCCGGACCTGCTTTCGGTCTACGGCGCGGCGCGTGCGTTGCGCGGCTATTTGGAAAAAGAATTGGGTTTGGTCAAAAACGATTGGCTGTCTTCGGGAATCAAGCTTTTCGTCGATCCGGAAGCCGAAGCCATCCGGCCGGTGTTGGTCGGCGCCGTGGTCCGCAATGCCAAGTTGGACGACGCGAGAATCCAGCATTTGTTTCAAGTGCAGGAAAAATTGGACTTGACTCTCGGCAGGCGGCGCAAGAAAGGCTCCATCGGCTTGTACGACTTGGACAAGCTCAAGGGCCCGTTCTATTTGAAGAACGCGACGATGGACACTAAGTTCCACCCGCTTAAGGCTGACGGGGTGATGACCGTCAGGCAGATTCTTAAGGAGCATCCAACTGGCAAGGATTACGCCCACCTCGTCAAGGGCGACCGTTACCCGACGTTGGTCGACTCCAAGGGCCAAATACTCTCGTTGGTGGACATAATCAACGGCATTTCAAGCGTCGTCACCGAAAAAACCCGCAATATCCTCATTGACGTCACCGGTACTGATTTACATGCGTGCAATACGTCGCTCAACGTGTTGTGCCAGGATTTTGCCGACCAGGGCGCATCGGTTGAAACCGTGGAAATCCATTACGCGTCCAAGAAACTCGTCACACCGGATTTCCGGCCGGAAAAATACGTTTTGCGCGTGGACAAGGTCAACCAATTGCTGGGCACCCAGTTGACTCCCAAACAAGCCGTTCATTTGCTTCGGCGCCAACGCCTCGACGTCCAAGTGGGCCGCGACACGCTGGAATGCCTCGTTCCGCGCTACCGGGCGGACTTTTTGCACGAGGTCGACTTGGTTGAGGAAGTCGCTTTGGCGCATGGATTCGACCGTTTTACCATCAAGCCGCCTTCCTTGTTCACGGTCGGCTCCAAAAGCGAACAGACGTACGCCGTGCAATCCGCGCGCGACGCGTTGGCGTCGTTCGGCTTCGTGGAATTCATGACGCACGTGTTCTTCTCGCCCCAGAAAGCGGCCAAGGCTTTCGCGGACTCGGATTTGGTTAAGATCCGCAATCCGGTGAGCGACGAATATACCTCGTTGCGCTCCATGCTGCTGCCCTCGGTAATGGAGGCGTTGTCGGAAAACACGCACCAGCCGTACCCGCAGAAAGTGTTCGAAGTCGGTCAAGTCGTCGGTTTGGATGCTTCGACGGAAACCCGAACGCGCACCGACGTGCACGCCTGCTTGGTGTCGGCGCATACGCACGCCAGCCTGACGGAAGCCGCTTCGTTGTTGGACGAGTTCTGCCGCCGCAACGGCGTGTCATATCAGTTGAAGGAACTCAAGCACGAGCGGTTCATCGAAGGCCGCGGAGCCTGCATCGTGGTGGGCACACAGACCGTGGGCTTCGTCGGTGAGTTGCACCCTTCGGTATTGGAAAACTTCGGATTGCAGGTGCCGGCGGCCGTGTTTGAAATCCGTCTTATCAAAGGCGAACGCTAGTTTTGGCACTGGGCGTGTCAGCGGCGGCTTTGGTTTGGAAGCCTTTTGGGCGTTTTTGCTTTATGTCGTTGGCCGCTGTTTTGGAAAAAATCCCGCCGCACGTTACGTTGGTTGCCGCCGTCAAGTACGCGCCGGATGCGGACGCGGTGCGGTCCTTGGTCCAAGGCGGCGTTTTTGCGATCGGTGAAAACCGGGTGCAGGACGCCGAAAACCATTTCGCGGCCCTTTCTACTTCCCTTCCGCCGTTCGAAAAACACTTCATCGGCACGTTGCAGTCCAACAAAATCGGTAACGTAGTGAGGCTCTTTGACGTCGTCCAGTCCTTGGATTCGCTTCAACACGCCGAAAAATTGGACCGCGCCGCGGCCACTCAAAACAAGGTCGTGCGGGTGTTGGTGCAAATCAATGCCGGCAACGAGAAGCAGAAAAGCGGATTGCCGCCTGGAAAAGAAAATGTGGCCGCATTTTTGTCCGCGTTAAAGCCGCTAAAAAATCTGGAATGCGGGGGTTTGATGGTCGTCGTGCCGTTGGAAGGCGACTCGCGGCCCCATTTCAAGCGGTGCCGGCAACTGTTTGACGCCTTGAAGGCCGAATTCAACCTGTCCGTCTTGTCGATGGGCACGTCGGACGACTTCGAAGTTGCGATTGAGGAAGGCGCGACGATGGTGCGGGTGGGCCGCGCGTTGTTCGAGTGATTCTTTTTCTTTCCCAACTTTTACCTAAAAGTTTATATTCAAGTATATACTTAAGTATGAACGGAAGGCGGTTGTCGATGGTCTGTGGTAACTTGGCGTGGCATGCGGTTGGAAGTCTCCAAGTCGGCTTATCGTGAGTTGCTTCAACTCGCCATGTCGTTGGAAGACGTCGTTGAGGTTCTTGAATATGGGCATGCTTTTCCCGGCAAAAAGCGTAAACCGGAAGTCCACGAAAGGTGTTTGGATCGCAAGGGAGGCTCGATTAAAGTGGTCGTGGCCGAGTCTTTCCAGTACAGCACGAAGGAGTGCGTTTGGATCGTTGTTCATGTGAAAAAAGTAGGACGGTTTTGATTCATGGACGTTGAAAAAGACAAAATCAAGTGCATTTCGTGCGCACGTTGGGCCTCGCCGACTATCTTGAGATTTGACGGCGATCACGTCCGGGGTTGGCAATGTGCCTGCGGCGAACAGATTTTGAATTCTGAGGATGCGGAATGGCTTTTGTTGCGAAACAAGACGAAAAAGACGCCGTACCTGGCTTCGGTTTCCAAGGTGGGCAATTCCTATTCAGTCCGATTGCCAAAAGAACTGGTTGACTTGCTTAAGCTCAAGGACCAAAAGCTTAGGATCCATGTCGGCATCCACGAAATCCTGTTGTCTCCGGTTTGAATGGCGACGTTTTTTTTGGGTTCATCCTGCGATTTTTCTTCAAACGAACATCGCGACTGGTCGACAAGGCGAAAGCGTAATAAATAAGAATATTCTTACTTTTATTGGTTGATACCTATGCATTTTACGACTGTGACTTTGAGTGATAAGGGCCAAATCAGCATTCCGAAGAAAGTGCGCCAGCATTTGGGCCTGAAAAAAGGGGAAGAGCTTGTGTTGATGGAAGAAAATGGCCGGATCATCTTGGAGCAGGCCGTTCACTTGGTCCGCAAGCTGGTTTTGTTGGAAAAAAGCGAGTCGTTGACGAACATGCTGGTCTCGGAACGGACGTTGGCAAAGGATTGGAGCAATGCGGACGATGAACGGTGGAACTCGGTTTGAACAATGGCAAATCGTCCTGGTCCCTTTCCCATATTCGGACTTAAGTGGTGTCAAGCGGCGTCCGGCTTTGGTGCTTTCCACGTCGGTTTTCAATGAGCGCCATGACGATTTGGTTTGCTGCATGATTACGAGTCATTTGGATGGTGAACTCGGCTGCCCAACGTTCTCCCGGAAGGACCTATCTTCGGGAAATCTTGCATTCGACAGCAAGATCAAGCCGTACCGCCTGTTCACCGTTGAAAAAGACTTGGTCGTCAAAAAATTGGGTGTCCTGGGCGCATCCAAGGCGAAAGAAACCCGGAATCAATTGCTGCGGCTTTTCGGCTTTTCCTGATTTTTCCGCTATTTTTCATCCGAGGCTTTTTAGGCTTCAATGGAGCCGCGGTCTTTCAACCACGGATAAATGACCCTGACGCGGTGCTTGATGCGTTGCAAGGACTGCTTCAATGGAGCCGCGGTCTTTCAACCACGGATAACGCGACCGAACAAAAAACAAAAACCGGTTTTCATCCGGGCTTCAATGGAGCCGCGGTCTTTCAACCACGGATAACCGCCCCGTAAAGTTAGTAAAAGAATCACGCCCAGTATCGCTTCAATGGAGCCGCGGTCTTTCAACCACGGATAACCCGACACGGAAGAAGAAAGCGACATGGACGTAACGGCGCTTCAATGGAGCCGCGGTCTTTCAACCACGGATAACCGGCCAAGGTTGCCGAAGCGAATCCGTCGGGTTTGCTTCAATGGAGCCGCGGTCTTTCAACCACGGATAAATATCACTTATAATATTGTGAGCTGCGTTAGTATAGCTTCAATGGAGCCGCGGTCTTTCAACCACGGATAACTGATAAGCCCGATACGACGCAACATAATCCATAACTCGCTTCAATGGAGCCGCGGTCTTTCAACCACGGATAAGATGCGTCGGGTGGTGGCGCGGGTTCGTTTGGTGGCGCTTCAATGGAGCCGCGGTCTTTCAACCACGGATAACCCACGGCTGGTTTTGTTTAATCTGAAACGTGACTTGCTTCAATGGAGCCGCGGTCTTTCAACCACGGATAAACGCGCCACGGCACGCGGAGAAACCGCCGCCGACCTAGCTTCAATGGAGCCGCGGTCTTTCAACCACGGATAATCGACGGCTGGCCCAATCGCCATTCCGCCTGGAGTGCTTCAATGGAGCCGCGGTCTTTCAACCACGGATAATTGAGCCATTGCTTGCGAACCCAAACGCCCTCCCTCATGCTTCAATGGAGCCGCGGTCTTTCAACCACGGATAAAATCCATCCTTCGCCCGACGCGAATTGAGGAAGGTGGCTTCAATGGAGCCGCGGTCTTTCAACCACGGATAACACGCGACGCACCCGCACGAAACGCCCCGATCGCCTTGCTTCAATGGAGCCGCGGTCTTTCAACCACGGATAATGGAGTTCGACGTCCAAGCCAGTAGCACGGCGGATATGCTTCAATGGAGCCGCGGTCTTTCAACCACGGATAAACGGTAAGTAGCTAGAGTGCTTTGATCCCCTGCGTCGCTTCAATGGAGCCGCGGTCTTTCAACCACGGATAACACAATCAAGTTTTTACGGATGATGATTTTCTCCAAGCTTCAATGGAGCCGCGGTCTTTCAACCACGGATAAAGCGAGAATGACTTTGCCCGTCGGACCAAGCACTTTTGCTTCAATGGAGCCGCGGTCTTTCAACCACGGATAATTAATACCTCTACCAACATCTTGTTCAAACGCGCCAAGCTTCAATGGAGCCGCGGTCTTTCAACCACGGATAATTGCCGCCGGGGATTAGCGGGCCGGAATTATATGCGCTTCAATGGAGCCGCGGTCTTTCAACCACGGATAATGCGGCCCAAGCGGCTTTTCTCGTCGCAATTGGGAATAGCTTCAATGGAGCCGCGGTCTTTCAACCACGGATAATCACCACTTTACAGTTATGGCTGATGATGGTGTGTTGCTTCAATGGAGCCGCGGTCTTTCAACCACGGATAATGGCTCTTCGTGCAGCGACAATTGCAGGGTCAGCGGCGCTTCAATGGAGCCGCGGTCTTTCAACCACGGATAATCCGCTGATACGGCGGGCATCCAGCGGCTACGTCTGGCTTCAATGGAGCCGCGGTCTTTCAACCACGGATAATCCCCTGGCGGTCCCTCTCTGTAAGATTCGTACACGCTTCAATGGAGCCGCGGTCTTTCAACCACGGATAAGTGGCATATCTTGCAGCGTACCAAAGCCGACGGGTCGCTTCAATGGAGCCGCGGTCTTTCAACCACGGATAACCCTGTTTCCGACGATGGATTGGATGAGGTTCTTTGCGCTTCAATGGAGCCGCGGTCTTTCAACCACGGATAACTTCTTCGTTGAATACGAGGAAATCTAGCAATGCCGCTTCAATGGAGCCGCGGTCTTTCAACCACGGATAACTTGCGGTAACTGGTGCTCTTGCGACTGCCATGGAGCTTCAATGGAGCCGCGGTCTTTCAACCACGGATAATGTAACACCGGCATATTTTACTTCCTCATGATGCTCGCTTCAATGGAGCCGCGGTCTTTCAACCACGGATAACTATCAAGGTTCCGCCTGGAATGACGAAGATTAGTGCTTCAATGGAGCCGCGGTCTTTCAACCACGGATAAGCGCCAGCCGACGCCGAAGCACGGCTCTTCCATTCAGCTTCAATGGAGCCGCGGTCTTTCAACCACGGATAACCCGTGCCTGTACTGCTTTCTGTCCCGACACGCTGCGCTTCAATGGAGCCGCGGTCTTTCAACCACGGATAACTACCGACGCGTCACGGCACGCGGAGAAACGGCCGCGCTTCAATGGAGCCGCGGTCTTTCAACCACGGATAAGCCAAGGCATTACTGCCGACTGCAGCGGACGTAGCGATTGCTTCAATGGAGCCGCGGTCTTTCAACCACGGATAAGCTATCGTGGGGTTTTCCCTCCGATGGGTCTACGAAGCTTCAATGGAGCCGCGGTCTTTCAACCACGGATAAACGGCCGCCGGGTTCGCTGCGCGGATGCTCTACGTTGCTTCAATGGAGCCGCGGTCTTTCAACCACGGATAAGGCAATATATACTGGCTAGAGCTGGTTTTCGAGCGCCTATTGCGTTTGCCAAACTTTTTCTTGTTGGACGGTTAATAACGGGGTTGTTTTTACTCGGTTTTAGGACGTACGCGTCCATTTTCGAGAGGCGCTTGAGGGGGCGCACGGCACTTGCCCGCTCGCATCAGACGATGATAGGGCCAGGTTCTACGGGGGGGTCTTGAGTTCCGATTACTTCTATGCGATCCTTGCCCGTCCCTTCGGAAGGTCCTATGTTTACGATAAGTATCCGGTCCTCTTTTTGGTTGATGGCTTTGAGCAAGGCCTCGTTGAGGAGAATTTTTTCCTTGGGGTTCAGGCTGCATAGGAAAACGGAATACTGCGTGTGCTCTCCGAATCCCTTCAGGGTCTTGAACGTCCGTGAAAGCCTTTTGGGGTCCATGACGTCGTAACTTACCAAATACAGATTCTTCATCCGGCTTACCTGGTGCAGAATGCGGGATATTCGGGTATTTCGCCCATGAGATAACGGGCAAGCAATCGCGCTTGCACTTCGATGATGCGGCGGTAGTCAATCGTGTATTTGAAAATCGGGTGGGTTATTTTCGTCTTAAGGCGGCGTTCGTAGGCGTTCAGGATTTTTTTCCTGGCCCCCAACGTCACGGATACCGCGCCTGCGCGGCTGACGAAATCCTCCGACGAAACTTCCTGGTTGTTGATGAGGGTCAGGACGACCGAATCCGATATGAGCGGACGGAATTCTTCCATCAAATCCAATGCAAGCGAGGGTTTGCCGTAACGGGGGGCGTGGTAGAATCCCAGGTACGGGTCAAATCCGGTTGCGAGAAGGGTTACCGTAAAATCCTTGGCGGTTAACGCGTACGCATAGGACAAAAGCGCGTTTATCGGATCGCGCGGAGGACGGCGGTTTCTTTCCTGGAAATTGAACGTCGAAATGCCCGTCTCGGATTTCAACATCCCGTTGAAATGCATGAAGTAAATGCGCGCCGCGTTGCCCTCTATTCCCAAGAGTTCTTCGCTTGTCGTCGCGTCCAAGGCGTAATCCGCGTATTTTGCGAGTTCATCCAGCGCTTTCTTTGGCGAATCCGGATTATTCCTCCTTAGCAGGGTCCGGCAGTTCCTGATTTTTCCGTTGATGAACGCGCGGGAGAGCTTCATCGCGGAATCCGGATTCTCGGCAATTGAAAACTGTTTTCTCCGCAGTTCGACGTTCTTGTGACCCATCCCGTGCGTCAATCCCAGGAACCAGCCGCCATAAGAGAAATGACAGATGGGGATGTCCAGGTTGCATAATTCATTCAGCGCTTGGGCAGTTACCTGGACGTTGCCGAAAACGCTCAATTGCGATGTTGAGACCAGGCGTGCTTTGGATACGATTCCCTCCTTGTTTTTTATGACCAATTCGCCTCCGCTTTTTGATACGGTGGCTCCATGTTCTTGGACGTAAACCGGCAACGCATCATCCAGGGAAGGGACGATTCTGCGCGGCTCTCGGGTTTCCCTGCCCGAAAGAAGGTTCGTTTCGTCGGGAAGGCAGATGCCCACCAACGAACAGCGCGGACATTTAGGGCTGTCGATGAGCGGTTGGGGAATCGTCGGGCTTTTTGCGGTCTTGCGCGCGTTTTCCGCGAATTCCAGGGTCTTTTTTACCAGTTCCTCCGTGAAGTCGACGGTGACTCTCGTTTTTGAAGCCGAGTAATATGCCACTCCGGAACTGCATTCGTAACCGTTTTCACGTAAAATCAGCGCTTGGGCGCACAACTGTACGCGGTCCGTAAGCCATGCTCCCTCCGGGATGTCCGGTTTTGGGCCCCGCTTGTAATCGACCGGCGTCACCACCTTGCCGTTACCTTCGACCAAATCCATTTTTGCGATGAGACCGCATATTTTGCCTGAAAGCGTTATGGAACGTGCGTGGAATTTTTCGCTTTCCGCTTCCTCCGCAGTTGGCATGCTGCCTTTTTCCTCATCCACCCGGTCGTGTTTGAACTTCCCGTCCAGCGTATCGGCGGATTCCTTGAACTCGCCTTGGACGAATTCATAGTAAAACAGGCGCGGACAGTAAACGAATTCGTTCAACATCCGGACCGGTAGCCATTCCTGCTCGCCCATTTCATTTTCCAGTTGGATGGCCATTTTTCATCCAGTCCTCTACGATGTCATCCTTTATTCCTTGCCGGAACGAATGCGCCCAGGCCGAAATGGCTTCCGTAGCCTGCCGAAATCGGTCCCGTGACGGGGTCATCGAACTCCAACGAGCACGAGTATCCCCTGTTGCCTGCCTTTCGGCCTTCCCCGGTTCTCCGTTCCAGCGTGAAACCCAAAAGCGCGCGGTTGCCGATGCCCAATGGATTGCATGTAATTTTTGTCGGGACGCGTCCCTCGAGTTTCAAAAGACGAAGCAAATCATGCTCCGGCGTTCCGATTTGCAACCCGTTTCCAGCGTCCAGTTTCGGCTTTCCCGCCCTGGTGCTCTTGGGATGCCTCGTGGGCACGAACGGGGTCAGGGATTCCCATCGACGGGATTTGGCCAATAACTCCGTATCCGTAAAATCCTCTAGGCTCCCGATTCCCAACAACAATAAATTGACGTCGTGGCCGCCATGGCCCCATACTTTTTTGATGCCCCGGAGCGCCCGCTCGGCATTTTCGTTGAATCCGGCAGGCGCGTAAACGGTTATGTGGCTTATGGTTTTTCGCAAGTCGGATTGTTCGTCCGGGCGTTCACAAAAAATACTCGCATGCCGGTGTTTTTCAAGCGGCATCCCTGCCTCATCGCAGCCGGTGAAAACCGGTTCTCCCCCGGAATATTTGACCAGTGACTTGTGAACCCGCTCGGCCAAAGACAACGCATGTTTTAGATTTGGTCTGACCGCACAAGCCACGGCAAAACGCGCAACCGTCGGCCGTCCCTTCTTATTCGAAAGCTTGGGCGCCACCTCCGGAAGCCCATTTAACGCCCCTTTTTTTCTAGCATAGAACGCCCATTGGCTCCCCGGTGGCTTGTCCCAGCCCTTTGATTTCCAATGACTTGTCTGAACCTGCAGCGCATCGAAAAAACTTTCCGGAAATCCAGTTTCCTTGAATTTATCGGCGTTTTTCTTTTTCCACAAATTGTATCCTTCATTACCCAAACAAACCAAGGTTTTTACGGGTTCAGTACCGTTATCATCTGAAAACTCGGTCATCGGATTAGCCGGAAAATATCTGGTGTTTTCCTTGATTTTCTCCAGTTCCATTGAATCCAGTATCCCTGTTTGGGTTAATGATTCGGCGCGGCCAAAATAGCCCATTCCTTCGAGCAGCACCTTCAGTCCCTGCGATTCATGCGGGCTCAATTCGACGTTTTTCCATTCCAAAATCAAAGGCGTGGACTTGGAAATGGCTAGGAACGTATCCAAGACGAGGGCCGTTTTTTCCACGCCTTTGTCTATTTCGCCAATAGGCATATAATGGCGGGTATGCGTCAAAGTCGCCGGAGGCAACCAATACGTCGGCAAAACGCTTAATTTTTCCAGCAGACCGACGAGTGTTTCCTCCGTTACCAGGCCCTGCCCTTTTTGGTACCACACGGCTATTAACGCACGAAGAAAACGCCAAGGCGAAGGTGGCCACTCCACCTCGCCTTCATTTACCTGTTTGTTCCAAGGCGTGGCGTGGTACCGGCCAGCGACAAAATTAATTTGTATTGCAAGCATGTCTACCGTTACTCTTCCGCTTCATCCTTTTCATCGCTCTCGCCTTGTTCTTCCTCTTGGTCTTTCGATTTTTTGTTTTTCTTGCCTTGTACGTAAGTTGCTGTTACCGATGGTGACCCGCCTAGGGAATCTTTGCAATTTTTCAATAATCCTGGAAGCGATTCGGAGAGATCTTTTTGGCTTGGCAAACTGAATCCTTCCGGGGCATTGACCGTAATCTTGCCTGCCTTTAGGTCGCAGGCCGTCCGAAACCGAAGCCCATCGTCAAGCACCCGTCTGATTTTGTAAAGTGCCAAACCAATCAGCAATTTTTCAGCATCTTCGCCCAAACCGTAGTTTCTGATTTGGGATAAGTCCAAACTGAAGTAGGCCTTCATCTGTCCGGTGTATTCGCTTCTCGCATACGGGATATTGCCAAACCCTTCTTCGGCTGTTTTCCCCTCGCTTTTGCTCGGATTTACCACGTCATTCTTGACGCCGCCACTGACCGCTTCACTCACGCCCTCCGCTTCCACGAACGCACTCAAAGCACGCGGAATTCGGCATCGGCCCCCCGCATACAACGGCATGAACACTCCGTGCAGAAGCGTCGCGGTATCGTATTTGAAAATAAGACTCACGAGTTCTTGCCTTTCCGCGTTTCCAAAACCCCTGGTTTCATTCTTATCTTTTCCTTTTTTACCGAATTTCTCGGTAAACACTTTGTCAATTTCACTGTCCGTCGCGTTTAGAATGTATGCGCTATTGATCCGATGTGCCTCCACTATGCTATTCGTGAGCGGTTTTCCATCCTGGTCGTTTACCGCGACGAAGGGCAACCCCTCCAACGGTTGCGTGGGCTTGTCGCGTGCAGAATCCCAACACGCCGCTTCCATGCGATTGGCCATGCTTTGGGTCGATTCAACCAACAGCATCTTTTTACCATCCGGTGCATCATAGGTAGCCGCACCGATATCCGGGAAACCGGTTGGTTGGAATCTTGTTCCCTGCAACGGTGCCAATTCGACGCTGACTAACAGCCTCGGTGTTCTTTTTAAACTCTCAAAATTCATCGTCCATCCCTCCGACATCCAATATTCTCCTTTTGATAAACGCTACATCTTCGCGGCGCAAAGGAAAAAGAAGCGCCGCAGCAATCCGTTCACATGTTTTTTTTGGAACCTCCAGCCCGCGATAATCCGGAATCCGATACCCGCTTGCACGCAAACGCCGAACGACAAGGCCCAACGCTTGTTTTCCATTTCCTGAAGCCATTTTTTTGTGGATGGCGGGAACCAGCGGAATATCATTCCCTCCGAGGGGAACGCCGGAATAGCAGAGTTTGGCCAATCCGTAGCCCGCTCCCGGAAAGAATCGTTCCTTCCGGGCCATATTTTCTCTCTCTACGTCGTTCCACTTCAAGAACAAGAGTCCGAACGTTAACGCCACGATTTTCTGTTCATCGAGTCTGCCCTCAAGGAAGGCATTAACGTCTTCAAGACGGGCAAAACACTTGGTTTCTTCGCGGAACGGACCGTGTCGTTCCTGACTTAAACGAAGGACGCGGTCCGCCATCATGCCGTTCAAAAGGCGGACGGGGTCAACCGGACGCCTGAGCCACCCGTTGAAATCCTTTTTCCACTGGTTGCCGTGGGTTCGTTCAAGCCGGATCCCATCCGCGTGTAGCAATGATGCCAAAGATGCCGCCAGCCGGAATTCGTTGGATTCATCATTGGCTTTTCCAAGCCATTCCGCGTCAAGCAACGGCTGTACGAGTTCCCGGCAATCTTCCCGTTTGGCCGCTTCTTGCAAGAACCGGCCAAACGAAATAATCGTTTCCTGGACCGTTTCCTTATGGTCAAAACCTAAGTGGCAAAGGCGGAATAAGGATTCCTCTATTTCCCGCAACGATTTTTCTTTTCCTTCCGAGTTTTTTCCTTTCCTGCCTTTTCCTATCCATCCTATTGGTTTTTGAAGCAGCGTAGCATCCTGCCGCTCATGGACTTCAAACGCATCAAGTTTGACCGCAAACCGGGCTTGGCCGTTCCGTTCAATGAACGCATACCGATGAAACTCCGTAAGTCCGCGGTCGATTCCCAGTGAAACCGTGGATTGGGCGAACTCCAACGCGTTTTCCGCGCGCCGGCTTCCAAAGTCGGCACGGCCTTCAGAAAACAAGAATTCAACCTCGGCTAACGACGCGGGGGTTCTCCAAGTCGGGAACCACATTTCCGAACCCGGTTTTTCTCCTTTTGCTGCGGTCCCGTATCCACTTCCCAAATGTCGGACGCTGAACGGAAACGCCGCAACCGGGTCAACCTGCGTATCTTTGTATCGTCTCACTGCGGCTCCAGCAAAAACAAGTGCGCCCTCCAATGTTAAAACGTAATCCCATGGGTTCGTGTGGCTTTTTGAGGTGTAGTCGTTGGATGCGTTGAAGTTCCCCGCAGCACTCGGATTAAATTGGCCGAAAAGGGAATCCTTGAATCCGTTTGATTCCGTCCCAAACAAGGCGTTCGACAAGTTTTTCCTATTGTCCTCATTTTTTTGAGATAGGATCGTCTTTTCGATTTGTTCGATGAATGTAACCGAAAATTCCGCACGTCCGTCATTCCCGCCTCCGCCAAGTAAGGAGAAGCCTTTCCAATCGCTTTCCCTTATCACGAGCGCTGCGTCAACCCATCTGATAGCCCGATCCGGCAACGTGTTCCGCAATCGTACAATCAGCTCTTTCTTGGCGTCTTCGCCTGCCTTTGAACCTATTTTATCAAGCGCCAAGCCGTCATTTCTTGCTGCGGCCACGACTTCTCGTGCGGATTCCAACGTCCTTGAAAAAACGTCCAACCGGGGGTCTTCGGATTCCAAAATTTTATCCAATATGCCCGTAGTTTTGTTCCGTTTGAGGAACCCGGCCGCATTGTTCCATGGAGAAATAATCGGGGTCGGCGAGTATTTTTCCAGGAAGAACGCTTCCAGTTGTTCCTGCCCGAGGCTTGTTTTTAGCACGAACAAACCGTTCTTCCAATAGCCCTTGGCCGCACAATCGGCCTGCTCGACCACCAGCCGGAACACGCCCAGTGATTTCAAGTAATTGGATAATGGCTCCGTGGAGCAGCCGCCGAATACCACTTCTTTCTGTTCAGAACTCATTTTCCGGCCTCTTTTGCGGATGCTCTCCAGTCTGCGATTCTAAGCAACATCTCGTGGTGTGCAAGCCTGAACGGTCCCATATCGGGGTCTTCAAGCAGGCCCAACGTCCGTTCAAGCCAACTTCCCTTGCCAAGTTGTATGGGTGATAAGTCAAGCATGGTTTCATGCGGGGTGATTCCTGGAATCGGGGGCAGTTTGTCTTTTTGCCATACTCCGCGCGCAAACAGGATGTCTTCGTTTGGTCGTATTTCTTGGGGGAGCGAACGGATTGAGACCCGGATTTTCCCATGGTGTGCCGCAATCATGTACGCAACGAGATTGGCGTCCGTGCGCGTTTTCCCGTCATTTTGCAACCACGCCATTGCCGATGCAAGTTCATGCCTGAAATGGCTTCGTTTAATCTTTCTTCCATTCATCATTACGTGGCAATCCAACCGTCCGCTCTTCGTGCCGGATTTAGCCCAAAACACCCCGCTGGCCTTTTTTTCATTTGGAATATGCTCCGCGATAGCATTTTGGAATGCGTCATGCGCCTTTCCGTAATCATGCCACAACGCGGCGGTCACAAGCGTTTCCTTTTCATTATCCGTCAGCCCCATCTGTCCTGACAGGTTGGCCGCCTCTTCAACAACGTCATCGGTGTGCTTAGTCAGGCTTAGCGGCTCTCCACGTCCGATAAAAGAACGGGTTTCGTCATTGTCTTGTTTTTCTTCACTGGAAATAGTTTTGTCTTTTATTATGTCCAAGTTAGGTATATCCGCGTATTCGCCCGTCCACCCGATGTTTTTGTCGTAACCCCCGGTTTGTAAATCCAGTAAGATGACCTGCCCGGGCCTGAAACGGGGCTTATCCTTCTTTTCCCCATGCGCGTGCCATTCGCCTTCAAGCGGTTTCCACACCCAGCCCCGAAACCCCTTTTTCTTCGCGAATTCGTTGATGCCGCTTATTGAAACCGGGCAAATTTCTTCACGTGCGGGATGCGGTCTTTCATCCAAGTCTTTGTCCGGCCCATCGGGGACATCCCTCCAGAAAACCGAAACGTCCATATCCGCTCCATCGCGGATGAAACGCGATACGTCCAAATCGTTTCCGGTCAGGTCGGGCGTCGTATCGAATAGGTCCAACACGTCTTTCTTGCGGATTACCTGCCGGGTAACCCTTGGCGGGGCATATCCAGCAGACTTCTTCTTCAGGATTTCCAAGCTTGCGTCTTCGAGGCCTTCGAGAAGTTTGCGCGACTGTTCCAATTCGGAGCGGTCGTAAGGCGACGAAGCCTTTTCTTCGTCGTCGGGAATGACGTCTATCCATTCGATGCTTGCGTTGGAGTATTCCCCGTACCGGTTGCATCTTCCGAACCGTTGGACCATGGACGGCCACGGAGCCAGTTCCGTGATAAGCACGTGCGCTGACACGTCAACTCCCGCTTCGACCACTTGCGTGGAAACAACAATCCGGCATAGTTTGTCGCCTTCCGGCTTTTTCAACAGGAAGTCGGTTTTCGTTTGGCGATCGTTCTGGCGGAACCGCGAATGGATGACCGACGTCTTGACTTCTTCCGCAAGTCCTTTTTCTGTAATAAGGTCCTCTAATGTCCTGTAAATCTCCTGCGCCCGTTTTACGCTGTTGAGAACGCAAAGGACCAACGTTCCGGGTTTGCGTTTTTGCAAGAGCAGCCCGGCAATCAATCCCGCATAGTTTTTTTCATCGGCTTTCTTGTTTAGCGAGGTGATTTGACACTTCGATATTTTTTTCCTAGCGTTAAACCGGTCGGCCAACACTTGATGGCTCAAATCGTCTTTGTCCAAGTTAATTGTTAAAAAGCCGTCTTTTGGTTTTGGATGGTCGACCGTATCCAATTGGTTTTCACCAACCGTGGCGCTCATCCAGGTTGTTTTCACGTTTCCGGCAATCCCGAATTTTTTACGGAATGCCTGCATTTGGGCGGAAGTTTCAACCCCGACTCCCATCAGCTGAACTTCATCCATTACCCAGAAGCAATCGT
>Ga0209726_10001675_pt1 | contig 35055 bp, 38 predicted proteins | sample Subgrocontami54m_FD_187453 | JGI IMG/M metagenome (GOLD analysis project Ga0209726, IMG submission 187453) | Subsurface groundwater microbial communities from S. Glens Falls, New York, USA - GMW46 contaminated, 5.4 m (SPAdes) (version 3) | ecosystem: Environmental > Aquatic > Deep subsurface >...
CTGAAGTACATGTCGGCGTTGACCATGCATGCCGCGCACACGTCCGGCTTGAGCGCATCGGCAACTTTCCGCGCAAATTCGGCCCCGTCATCATTTCCAACGATCCTGATCATGATGTGCTCCCTAGATTCTTGAGGATTCAAAGAACAGAAAGAACCACGATGGCGCTTTCTGTTTTGGTGTGCGACCACCAATACAAAAATCGCCCTCATCACATGAACGAATGCTCATGTAATAAGGGCGATTTTCACCGCGGTGCCACCTTAGTTTCTCGCGTGGGACGACGGTCCTTTACGCGACTTTCACTGACGCCAAACTTGGTTATCAGTTATCTCTATTACGGGAGATCCCGGATTGCCACATGCCCCTTCGACAAGCTCAGGGCGAGCAGCAACCTCCAAGCCACGTGAGATCACAGATCTTTTACGTGGCGAACCTGGGCCCAATCCCATAAAAGCACTTTGTGCTCACGGGACCCAAGTGAATGGATGTAACTTCGAGCAATGTATCTGAAGGGCAAAAAAGAGTCAAGGCCGCCCAACGAGGGAGCGGCCTTTTGTAATGTGCAGGGGACATCAAGTGCCCCGCTTGTTCTTCGGTTCCGGTGGACGGGTTCCACGGAGCCGACCGAATCCGCGAGCGGTTTCCCGAAAGCGACGTTCGACTACTTCCCGATTTTCGGGGGGCGGCATGAAATCACTTCCACGAATCAAAGGTTGTTGACCGTGAAATTCTTCGTCGCTATCCGGCGGTTGCACGGATTCTTGATCGGGAGGCAATACATCTCTACCTTTTTCCAACGTGCCCTCCATATCAGCGCGTGAGATGGCTCGTGCGGCGGAGCCGACGGCCACGGCGGGGGAGAATAATGGTTGGTGAACGTGCCCGATCGGATAGTTTCCCCGCTTCGCGTAGGTGCGGTTCGACATCGTCCCAGGTCGGGAGATCGCACTCGTGCCGTATTTCCGATTGGTTATCGCTGTTGGTATCGGACGATCCAGACATCTTTCCTCCGGTTTTCGAAGAACAACGAGGAAGAACTTATACTATCCAGGCAAGGCATTCCCTCTCCTTGTCCTGGGAACTGGCCACGATCTTCGTGAGCAGTTCCCAAAACGAGAGCGGCTCCTCTTTTGGAGGAGCCGCTTGGTGTCTTTTTTTAGGTAGACATCATACAAGCTCCTCGCGGACGAGGATAAGGTTGAGGGTAATAATCTGCCACAGTGATGCCATAACATACTCATCTTAACCACTGCCTCAGGCCTGTCAAGCGCCCCTTGGTGGAGATATAGGGCAACTTGCGTCCAAAAGAGTGATTTGCTACTATATGGCTACGCAGAAGCGGCTTTCTTATTGTCCGCCCGAACGTACCGTTCGGTACGGGCGGGCCTCAAAAAAGCGTTGGCATTAAAAATTTAGCAGTTTATATAATTTATTATGGCAGAAGAATTCAATCGAAATAAGCCGCACATCAACGTCGGTACCATCGGGCACGTCGACCACGGCAAGACCACGCTCACCGCCGCGATCCTCGCGGTCTTGAACAAGGCGGGCAACGGCTACGCTGCACAGACAAAGGGCGTGGACGACATCGACAAGGCGCCCGAAGAGAAGGCGCGCGGTATCACCATCTCGCTCTCGCACTCCGAGTACGAGACACCCAATCGCCACTACGCACACGTGGACGCTCCCGGCCACGCTGACTACATCAAGAACATGATCACCGGTGCCGCCCAGATGGATGGCGCGGTCCTCGTGGTCGCCGCCTCCGATGGCGTGATGCCCCAGACACGCGAGCACATCCTCCTTGCCAAGCAAGTCGGTGTGCCGAAGGTCGTCGTATTTCTCAACAAGGTAGACCAGGTAGACGACAAAGATCTCATTGATCTTGTGGAAGAAGAGGTGCGCGAATTGCTTGAGAAGCACGGCTTTGACGGCAAGAACACGCCGGTCATCCGTGGCTCGGGCTTGAAGGCACTTGAGAATCCGGCTCCGGGCAACGAATGGAGCGATAAGGTCATGGAGCTCGTGAAGGCACTCGACGAATACATCCCCCAGCCGGTGCGTGAATTGGACAAGCCGTTCCTCATGCCTATCGAAGACGTGTTCTCCATAGAAGGCCGCGGCACCGTCGTGACCGGCCGCATCGAACGTGGTCAGATCAAGGTGGGTGAAGAAGTGGAGATCGTCGGCATCATTGATGCTGCCAAGACCACGGTGACCGGCATCGAAATGTTCAACAAATCGCTCAAGGAAGGTCAGGCTGGCGACAACGCCGGTGTGCTCTTGCGCGGTACCAAGAAAGAGGATGTGCACCGCGGCCAAGTGCTCTGCAAGCCAGGTTCGGTGAAGCCGCACACGGAATTTGAGTCGGAAGTCTATATCTTGACCAAGGAAGAGGGTGGCCGTCACACGCCATTCTTCACCGGCTACAAGCCGCAGTTCTACATCCGCACCACGGATGTGACCGGTGAAGTGACCCTCAAAGAAGGTGTGGAAATGGTCATGCCCGGCGATACCGTGACATTTATGGTGAAGCTGGTGGGCCCGATCGCACTCGAAGACCAGATGCGCTTTGCTATCCGCGAGGGTGGAAAAACAGTGGGAGCAGGAGTTGTCACTAAAATAGTGAAATAACCACGAGGCGGCCTGCCCTGCGAAGCTTTAGCGGAGTAGGGGCGCGGGGGTAGTGACGAAGATTGTAAAGTAATTACTGAACAAAGGTTCGGTACAGAAAACCCGCCGCACGGCGGGTTTTCTTGTATACTCCGGCTCATGAAATGCAAACTTTGTCTCAAAGAAAAAACACTGCTGAACAAATCACACATACTCCCGAATTGGGGTCAGGCACCACGCACATGCACCTATCGTGCTGTCGTGGGAACCGGGGGAATATTGCCCGATACGTCAGCTCGCGCTGGTGCGGAAAATAGACGACGCACGATCAAAGACAGTTCGGCCGCAGGGGTGCACCCCTGCGGCCGTTATGTCTTCTTCTTATGTGCCACGAACCACTTGCAATCATCAAGCGATCTGGCTACTCGCTGCCCAAACCCGAGGTGCCCGAACATAGCGGTCATTCGCGTCAAGACCGCCGCACCCGACACTGTTAGGCGGAAGCTGTGGCGGGGACTCCTCCCGCGCGTAGGCCGTGTTGGCAATAGGGTGGTTTCGAGGAATCCCTTGGCGATCAGTCGGCCTATTGTCGTATCCAGCGCCTGGCGCGTGATCGGTCTTTGAAGACCCGCCTCCAAGACCTTTGAGATATCCAAAGCGATCGAGTCGGGGTGCTCACGGACCACCGATAGGACCGCGAGCTCGAAAGTGCCGGCCAGATGTTGATCGGCATGCATGGGATCCTCCGTGTCGGTATGGTGTCTTGTAAGATGTAAACACAGTTCGGCCAATAAGTCAATAAAGACAACATGTGCCGTGTGTTGCGTTTTGGAGGGCTTTGGTGCATACTCCGACCGTTCCTTTCATATGCCAAATCCAGCAGCCAAGAAAACCCCTCGAGCAAGCTCGGGGCAAGCCGCGCGTAGCCGCACGAAGAAAGAGGCGGGTCCCGCGCGCCTGCGCATTCGCGTGCGCGCCTACGAGCACGCCGTGCTCGACAAATCAGTCAAGCAGATCATCGACACCGCCGCGCGCTACAGTGCCGAAGTGGTGGGGCCCGTGCCGCTCCCTATAGACATCCGCAAATACACGGTGAACCGATCTTCATTCATCGACAAAGATTCACGCGAGCAATTCGAGATGCGCATCCACAAGCGCATGATCGATATTTTGAATCCTGCACCGAAAGTCATCGAAGCATTGACCAACATGGACCTACCCTCGGGCGTATCTATCGACGTCAAGATGATGTGAAGGGGATAATCCGATGAGATAAGCACCCTCGGCTTGTTTCTAAAGAACAAAGTTTCAATATCCAGAGGTTGTTAGTAAATAAGCTTGCCGTGTTATCTCACGGGGTATACTTGCTGTACGGAAGCGCTCTTTCCAGCGCTCCGCTTTTTTATGGATGGCCTCAGGGTAATGCCCCAAGATGCTTCACACGCAGAGCGCAATATTTTTGTTGTCGTCGGTGCAGTGCTCGTTATCGTCGGCGGTTTTTTCGCTCTATGGTATTGGATCTCCTCTCCCGCCTCTTCTGCTCCTGAGTCGTCCGACATGACGACAGGATCTCAGCAGATCCTCAATACGCCAGAGGAGAGGGTGGCAGCACTCCAGTCATCCAATGAGTCGGAGAGCACGACATCGAACTCGACCATAACTCCCGACGATCGTGCCAAGATCCTCGAGAGTATGAACACAAAGGAAGAGGCGGATGCACCGTCGATCTCCAGCGAAGATAAAATGAAACTACTCCAATCAGCCCAACAATGAAACCCATGCGCGCAGCCATTCAGCGATTCAACAGGGTATCGATCATCGGGATCTTCCTCGCCCTTGTTCTATCGGTCGCACTCCTCGGTCAAGGTAATTCGCCTGCGTTTGCCGCCAATTCCACACCGATTTCCGGCTATGCATGGAGCGACACCGTCGGTTGGATCAGCATGAGCGGGAGCAATTACGGCCTCACCATGGCCGCCAACGGGACCGTGACCGGCTATGCATGGAGCGACACCATCGGCTGGGTATCTGCCAATAGCACTGATATCGCCAGCTGCCAATCAGGGGCCAACTCGCGCGTGCAGAGCGGCACGTGGAACGGGTGGCTGAGGGCGATCGCGGGCGGCGTCGGCGGCTGGGATGGATGTATTTCGATGAGCGGATCCAGTCCCACCTACAGTGTCGCGTACGACAAGCAAGCAGGCACGTTCGGTGGCTACGCGTGGGGCAGCACGGTGGTCGGCTGGGTGAATTTCTCGCAGGTCTCGACCGCAGGCGCGTGTACGGACCTGCAGGGCGACAATTACTGCGTCGGCAACGACATCTACCAGCACGATGTGCAGGGCAATGCGTGCCAGATCAGTACCTGCTCGTATCAATGCGCGAGCGGTGCTTGTATCGCGCCGCCGCATCCTGATCCAGGCACCGACAACGTCGCGCTCATACTCACGCCCTTAATCGTGCCGCAAGACGAGACGGTCTCGGTGACGTGGAGTATCGATAACGTAAAGAATGATTGCACAGTGGTGGGCAATGGTGATTCATGGAGCAGTACGGCCGACGGGAGCGGCCATTCGGCGGGTGCGCGCACCTCAAGCCCGATCAACAAACAGACCACCTACACCCTCACCTGCACTGGCCTCGACGACACGACCTACACTGAATCCCACACCATCAACATCATCCCGAAATTCCGGGAAATATAATGGGAGAATGAGACACGAGCTGATATTGATGCGTGTGCCTATCGTGATCGCGGCTACGCTTATGGTATCTGCCTGCTTGTTTTATTTGACGCCCCTTCGCTTCCTCAATCCGGTTGATCCCCCGATGTACGATGTCGATCCGGCAATCGCCTACGCGAACATGCTCGCAGACCCTGAGCACTTTTTATTCATCGATGTTCGGCAATCAAGTGCGTATAAAGTTGAGCATGCCGTTGGGGCAATCAATATCCCCTTGCAAAATCTTTACAACGACCGATTCGCGCTCCCGAAAACAGGCAAGACAATTGTACTTATATGCGGCGACGGCCGTGCGGCGGGTGTTGCGTACGGGTATCTTGAGCATTACGGGTTCCTCAATCTACAGCGTATCGAGGGCGGCCTCAAAGCCTGGGTCAATGCGGGATTGCCGACGTTGAAAGGAGGAGGCTAGTTAGACGTGTGGACAAAGGGGAGAAGGCCTTGGAGAGAGATGGTATAATCGCAACATGGTACGCGCGATGAGCCGTTTTTTCTCGATAGCATTCCTAGCGTTGCTAGTCTTCTTCGCGGGTATTCTCGGTCGTGTTTTTAATATTGAAGCCGGAGGGAGGGAGAGCACGACGAAGCTCGGAGGACTCTTCACGACTGGTATTGCCCTTGCCGACGCACCCGCTGGTGTAGGCACTGAAGCGGGTCAAGAGGGTGGAGACGACAGTTGTGGCACTGATTCCGGTGGCGGTGACGGAAGTGATTGTTGAAACGTATCGTGAATAAAAAAATCATTCTCATTATCACAATATCCTGCCTCCTGCTCTTGGCGGCGGTTTTCCTGTATTATTATGAAATGCGAGTTCGGTCATTCAAAAAGGATTACGTCCAAGTCAAGGAGGTGTATTTCTCCGGTGATTACAGTGCCTCGATACCGGTACTCCAAGCACTGCTTCAGCAAGCTCCCGACAAAGAAAAAGAGGCATATGCAAAGATGTTCCTTGGTGCTTCTTATATAAAACGAAATCAGGAACCAGACGACCTTAAAAAAGGCACACAGCTTTTCAAGGAGGTCATCAATGATCTCAAGGTGCCGCCGCGCGCTCGTGCGCTGGCATACAATGATATCGCTGACTATACATTGGGCAACGGCGTGTCATTCTTCAAGTTATATTTCCCCGAAGCGCCGTTCAACTCATTCGTGCCCTCGTTAGAAAAGGATTCAAACAATGCCGTGAGCTCATCCATTCGCGATGTCTATTTCAAGATACTAGAGCTCTCGATGCAAGTGTACCCAACTTCGTATGCTGAGTACGCAATTGCTGGCAATTACTATGCACCGCTCCTTGTGAATAACGTGTCAATTGGAACTACGACCGAAGAAACAGCTCAAATACTTCAAACGTACGTACAAAAGGGTGATGAGCGGAACGATGCATATTTATATGTTCATAGCTTGCTGTTGCGCGGCTATTTATATCGGGCACTTGCTATCACAGCAAGCGGCCGTGTTCTCGAGACCCCAATTGCCGAGCGTGAAGCCGCGTGGAAATTCATTTTTGACAAAGCGTCGACGTTTACGGATGTGGCAAATAATCAAAGCGTCTATCAGGTACTCATGAAAGCGCGCTTTTACTATGCGAATTTTCTTATGAGGGATATAGGAGCGTCTCGCGACGCAGACATTCGAGAAATCTTAAAACCGTTTGGGGAGGCGAGTTCGACGTCAGCGACTCTTTCTCGGGACGCTTACGTGAGAGCGCAGACAATGAAGCTTGCCAAACTTTCTCCCGAGTTTAGCGCTTACCTCACGCGGGTTGGTTTCGAACAATAGCTGATTGTTCCCACTTTTGGAGCGGAACAAACATTTTGTATTTTGAATCTTCGTGCTCGATAGCATCCACTACATCGACATGGACTGCAACATTTGGAGGCAAATAGCCGATTGAGCGTATCAGGTTGCTCGTCATTGCTGAGAGTTCAGGACCTCGTTCCGGATGCCTGACTTCTATGAGTATGCGTATGCTCACTGGATCTTCTTGCTGAATTTGGAATCGTTTTACTTCACTCACGAGCGGCTCCACACCAAAGAGCCGTGCGATGCGCCGCACGGGCTTCACTTCCTTATCAAAGACGAATACTTCTGATTGCTTGCGTTCGATTTCAAAAAGTGGTGTCTGGTTCACACAGCTACAGGACAGATCGGGGCGGAATCGTGCAATGTCGCCTGGCTGGTAGCGGATCAAGGGCATGAGGAAATTGTCGAGTCCCGTAATCGTCATCTCGCCAAATTCGCCATTGGGCGCTGTGTTTCCGCGCGCATCTACAATTTCGATAATGGCACGTTCGGCGAACGGATGCAGAAGATAGGGGTGGTCTTTGCAGGCTGAGGCGATGAGCATTTCTTCGCGGAGGCCATAAATAGATACCGCAGGACACAGCAAGTACTCTTCGGCTAGTTGCCGAACTTCCTGCTCAAGCATTTGCCCGATTGTCATGCAGAGCTTTATAGGCGGATGTAGGCCATACTCTTTGAGTTTTTGGATGAAGAAGAACAGCTCGCTCGGATGCGTTAGAAGCACGCATGGTCCGATATCGCTCATCGTCTTGCAGATCTCGCGCATACGGATTTCTTCCGCATCCACATGTTTGAGTGCAGTGGGCGTTGCGAACTGTTCTGGTGCTGTCGTCAGCGTTTTCACTCCTCCGAAAAAATTGAAATGTACGAGAAAATTTTTTCGGTTTTGTGATTGGAAAGGGAAGCCGTAGTCCTGCATAATCCGCACATACTGTCCTGTCACATCGAGCACCGAAACACTTCTATTGAAGACGATAAAAAACGGTGTGCCGGTAGAGCTCCCCGATGTCGAATTCACTTGGATCCGTTTTTGATTGACCGGTCGTGTGAGGAGTTGCTCGCGCGGCACATCGACGACATCGAGACGCGTGATGGGTGTAATGTGCGATAGATCCGCGACCTTTTTAATGCTCGACGGAGCGACACTGTTTTTCTGGAAATGGCGATTCCACCATGGCGCGTGGTCGGCGATGCGAATGATCTTACCCAGACGCAACGACTGCAATGTCTCTAACGTCTTTGGGTCCCGACGAATCCGTTGCAGAAGATCGCTATAGGAAGAAATGATCCTTAGATAGAGGCGAAACTCTCGACTGGTTTTGGGCAATTTATATTCCAATTCGATGGCCGATCGCGGCAACATCCATGCGTATGCCCGAAGTTGGAACAAAAAAAAGCGGGCACGGAATATGCGGAGCAATGTATCCACCTGCACATTATAAGAAACTTGAATGATACTGCCTACTTGGCGGAAGGTGGTACAGTTTCTAGTGACTCCTATGGATGAACGCATAAAGCACGCGCTGAGCGCATGGAGAGAACTAATTGGCGAGAAGAGTGTTATAACCGAGGCGATCGATCTTGTGCCGTATACCTCAAACACGCTCCGTAGTGATCCCACGCATGTTGTTGCAGTCCTTCGGCCTGCGTCCCGAGATGCCGTACAAAAAATAGTTCGTATCGCGCGCCAATACGGAGTTGGTCTGTATCCTATCAGTAGAGGAAATAATTGGGGCTATGGTAGTGCAAGTCCAATTCGCGATTCGTGTGTCGTCGTCGACCTTTCGGGAATGAATGCAGTCCGATCGTTTGATCCGGAGCTCGGGCTCATCACGGTTGAGCCGGGCACGACGACTGGCGACATTCAAACATACCTTACAGAGCATAATGCATCGTTTATTGCGCCGACCATCGCCATTGGTCGCGACTGTAGCGTGATAGGCAATTTACTCGAACGCGGACATAGCGTCGGACCCTATGTCGACCGAAGTGCTTCGCTTATGGGTATCGAAGTAGTGCTCGGCGACGGTTCAATGTATCGCTCAGCTATCCAAACGGAAGCCATGCAGGCAAGCAGGTCGTTTTTCAAGTGGGGAGTCGGGCCGTACATCGACGGGTTATTTTCTCAAAGCAATTTCGGCATTGTTACCAGTGCCACTGTCGCGCTCGCGCCGAAACCGGTCTACGCGGAAGTTTTTATTGCCCGAATAAAGAACATAAGCACATTAGTTCCCGCAATTGATCGGGTAAGACAAGCACTGCAGACGCTTGGCAGTACGTTGCCCACGCTCCGTATTCTAAATAGTCGGCACATGTTGGCGCGAACAATGTTTTATCCCGGCGATTCGCGCACCACGTTGCACTGTGATCACGTTGCGGCGTTGCTTGAGAAGCACGGACATACTTCGTGGACCATTCTCGGTTCTCTCCAGGGGGAATATGGCGTCGTTCGTGCCGCGAAGGATTCGCTACGAATACTGTTGAGGCCTGTTACAACTGAGCTGTTATTCTTTGACGAACATCGATTGCTCGGCGCGAATCGCATTTTTCTCCGACCCTTCTTTCCATTAAAAAAGATCCAAATCATGCTTCCGATGTTGCGGAGTTTTTACGCAAGTTCCACTGGTATCACACTCCGCTCGAGACGTCATATTCCGCTCTGGCGAGTTGAAACACCGCAGAATATCGTGCCGGGGGAAATGGATTACGATCTTGATACCCGATGCGGACTATTATTTTTGTCGATCGTATTTCCGTTCAGAGGCCCCGAAGTTGTCGCGTTTGTGGCTACGGCGGAGGCGCGATGCATAGAGTACGGCGTAGAACCGCTGATCAGCTTCTTCAATTTTTCGGACAGATGTCTCGGACTCAATATGCCACTTCTATTTGATAGACAAAATGAGCATGCTACTAAAAACGCGCGCGATTGCCGCACAGCCTTATTTGCATTGGCAGAACGATATGGAGCCTTTATACAGCGACGCGCGATTGATACTATGGATAAACACAGCGCTGACGAATTTGAAAATGTAGCACGCACCATCAAGCGGACGCTTGACCCAGATGGCATCATATCTCCGGGTAGATATATATAAAAAATAGACGGCGGTCCACCCAGGAGGGGCGAACCGCCGTCGGCCGATCGCCGATCGTGCGCCACTTTGCAAATACGCAGAGCTATGCCGACCTTTGCCGGTAGCAGGGCATATCGACCGTGACGATCTGTGCCATGCTCATTCCGGCGACACCCCTCGGGTTGAGTGTCCCGGTTAGGACACCTTCCGGGTTATTGGCATTAACCGAGTACGTCAGTGACCAGACGGCACCGTGACCGGTCCGGATGACGAGCGAAGACCCGACGATCTCGATGCTCAGTGCTACGCCATGCGTGGCGTAGCCGATTTTCGCCGGGAGTCCGCCGTGTTGGCGGGCGTAACCGGCGAGTTGTGCGCTGACCCCGAAACCCGTTTCGCCGAACACGCTGTAGGTCCGGGCGGTCAACTTTCCGGCGGCCGAGTAGAACTCGGCGATCGCGGTGCCTTTATTGGCACCGAGATATGTCGTCGGGGACCCGGTGTCCCAGGTTCCGGCGCATATTTTGCCGGCAAGGTCTGTCTGGGTGTTTTGCGCCATCGCCTGCGGCGTGATGCCGGCGATGACAATTCCGGCCGCGATGGCCAATGCCTTATACATGATGCCAAGCTCCCGTTTGGAGAATGGGCTGCCTCAAAGAACAGCCAACGGGGAAATTATATCCATATTTTTAGAGAAATGTCAATGAGAGGCCTGTGGACTATACTGGTGCAATGAAAAGGGCTTATATTTTGGCCTGTTTGGTGGTTTGCATGGTGGCCGGCACGATTATTTTCAGGGATGTGGTCGCACACTTCGTCTGGCAAAAATGGCGTATGGGGGCACCCGCCATCATGCTCGACGCACATGACGCGCCGCTGGCGATGAAAATCGGGAATTATTACTTTGGCTCGGCACCGGTGGGGGATTCGATCCCGGCATACGATCCGCAGATCGCCGAGCGTGCGTTTTCAAAAGCACTCGCCATACAGCCCGGAATTTTGTGGGCGCACTATTCGCTCGCTCGCATCGCTTTTGCGCGGGGAGATTTTGCGACGGCACTTGAGGAAGTGAATGCCGAACTCGCGGCTAATCCGGAGAACTTGCGCTCACTCTATGTGCGAGGATTGATCTACGGATTCAGAGGCTTTGCCGGCGACCTCGCGCTTGCCGAAGCCGACCTGCGCGCATTCGTCGCCTGGGCGCCGGCAGAATGGGCCGGATACAACGACCTTGCGTGGATACTCCTGCGAGAAGGGAAGTACGCGGAGACCATTTCTGTTGTTGATAGTGCATCGCAGAAAGTCCCGAAAGCACTTCAGAACCCGTGGCTCCTCAATGATCGCGGACTTGCCCTCCTCAATCTCGACAGAATGTCAGAAGCAAAAGTCGCGTTCGAGCAGGCACGCGAGTACGCGGCCGAACTCACGAGTGCAGATTGGCGACGTGCCTATTCCGGCAACGATCCGATGAGCGCCGCAGACGGGCTCACGGCATTTCGTGCCGGTATCGAGCAGAATCTCCAAAAAGCCGGAGGCGGCTCCTGACTGTTGATTACTCTCTTCTCAGCCGCATACGGCTGATATGATGTATGTATCATGACGCTCAAGAGCGCTCTTCTTCCGCTCGGCATTCTTGCCGGCGCCGTCGTCTTGTCCGCAGGTTTCTTGATGACGCGCTCGCTCCTTGCTCAACATCAAGCGCCGGGTACGGTCGTGTGGTCGCAGAGTGCTGGCGACGGCACGGTATTTCCCGCTTGCGGTTCAGCCGGCGCGAGTCTGCCGACTTGCGCGAACGGCGCCCAGGTGGAGATATCGTGGGAGGTAAACGGCGTTCATTATGGCGGAATCAAATATCGCTGTGATGATGTGACTATTACATTGAACGGTCAGCCTGTCTTTACGGGACAGCCCTGTAGTGGCTCTTACACTTTTACCAGCCTTTCGTCCAACACCTCATATAGCTGTGCCGTCCAAGCGCGTCATGAGTACCCCTTCAACTCTGGTTCGGTGATGAGCGACGAGACCTACGACTGCTCATTTACCACGAACAACTGTACCGATATTCCTCCAGATGGGCCTACCTGCCCCAACGGCTCTGCCGCCCCCAATGGTCAGGTGAATCAGTGTACGTGCGCGCAGGGCAATGTGGGCGCGTGTCCATCCTCCGGGGGCCTCTCGCTCAACAAAACCGAGCTTGCGCCGGGTCCGGGCGCGACCGTCCGCCCGGGCGACCTCATCCAATACCGCATGAATATCCCTGCCGTGCAGGGCGACCAGAGCTGGCTCGATGTGCATGACCATCTGCCTGCGCACACGACCCTCTCCTGGCAAGGCGGCGGGATGCAATACAAGAGCAGCGACCAGATCACAGGCGGCGTAGATGGCAACGGTGACATCTGGTGGCAGCAGCAATTGGCTCCGAGCGGCTGGAGCGGCTATGTGGATTTCAATGTGACCGTCAACGCCGACGCACCCGACGGCGCCCAGATCTGCAACGCGGCGGTTATCAGGTCGCAAAATATCGCTGCCTCCAATTCCAATACCGTGTGCAATACAGTGTCAAACCCGCCTCCGCCTTCTTTCCCCGACTTAATCGCCAGTATCCCCGACGTGTACAACGGAAGCGTCATCGCGGGCGGCAATATTACGCTTGAAGGCACCATTTCCAATATCGGTGCCGGCACTATCACGCAGACGTTTGCCAATTCGTTCGAGGTCGATCGGGGCAACGACGGTGTCTGGGATTTCTGGATCGACAACAATGCCGACATGATCGGGCTCTCGGGGACGACAGACGCAAGGAACAACACCCGCCTCACCACGGCGCAATGGAACAATCTGCCCGCAGGGACACACACGGTCCGTCTCTGTGCTGATCTGGCGCAGAAGAATAATTGGGTAAGCAAAGTCAACGAATCAAATGAGCGCAATAACTGCGGACCGTCAATGATCATCACGGTAACGGCTCCCCCCGTGTGTAGCGACGGCACTCCGGCTCCCAATGGTGACATCGATCAATGTCCGGGATCGTCAGATCTGCCGGATCTCACTGCCGGGTCAGTCTCACCTGCCTCGACGATCGTCGGAGCTGCTACCCAGTTCTCTGCAACGATCACCAACAGGGGTAGAGCATCGACAGGCGCGGGCTTTGGCGACTTATTCCAGAAAGCGGACAATCTCGAAGGCACTGGTGCGCAAAGCATCGGGACTTTCGCCAACACCGCACTTGCCGCCGAGGGGTCAAGGAACGCTTCGGTCTCCACCGTATTCACCTCCTCGGGCACATACTACCTGCGTGCATGCGCCGACAGGAGTTCAGCGGGCGACACCGGTGTGATCACGGAATCAAACGAGAACAACAACTGCGGTGGATGGACGGCGGTCAACGTCACAATAGAGCCGCCGATCATCTGCCCCAACGGCGACCCAGCGCCCAACGATGACACTGATCAGTGTACGTGTAAGCAGGGCAATAGCAGCAAATGCACGGCGACACTCTGCCCCAACGGCGACCCAGCCCCCGACAACGATAGGACGCAGTGCCTCTGCGATCAGGGAAATATCGATGCATGTACGCTGCTCTGTCCCAATGGTGATATCGCGCCCGGTGCCGACCCACAAAACTGCAGCTGTGCTCAGGGCAACGTGAACAAGTGCCCCCTCCTGTGCCCCAACGGCGAGCCAGCCCCCGAGAATGATCCGGCACAGTGCACATGCGAGCAGGGCAATGTGAGCGCATGCGTCATCTGTAGCCATGAGATCGGCCAGTCGTGCACTTCATCTCCCAACAACTGCAGTGCGCGGAACACGGGTGCGATTCGGTGCAACGGGACGTGCAGCGCCTCGCGGCCACTTGACACGGATTCATGCGGCCCTCCTGATCCCCGATGCGTCAGTCCCAATAGTAGTTGCCCACCGCCGCCAGGACCCGGACCCGCTTGTGTGATGGTAACTGCCCCGATGAGTACTACAGCGGGCAGCCAGATCCTCTTTGGGTGGGGCAGTGCCTGCGATTCTCGGGCTGCAGGGTGTACAAGAACAGTACTCGGTCTTCCCGTTCCAGTCGTTGCTGCTGGCACGCATATCGATCAGGTTATCGGCAACACTAAGGTGAAGGTGCGCGATGTGAATCCAAGCAGCGGCAACAGTCCACAGATGATCACCGTGGGCGCCGTGCCGGCCACATACACGCTCACGGGCCACCTCAACTATTGGCCGACCAGTATTCCCGTTCCCGGGAGCGATTATCCGCTCTGTCCCGTCAATGTCGGGATCCAGGTAAAGCGCTGTCTTGATGGCTCTCCGGCACCCGGCAATGACTTGAACAGGTGCCCTCGACTGTGTGAGCGCGCGGGCTTCCCGCGCTGCAGCGCCGGCACTCCTTCTCCCTCGGTCGAATACCTCGATGCCTCGTGCCGACCGCAGATCGCATTGTGCCAATGGGCCTCAAGAAGATACGGCTGTGTTGGCGGCAAATGTCTGACCCCACCGGATCCTACGGGATCCTTCGACATCAATCCGAAGCTGGTGCGATCGGGCTCTAAAGCGAACATCACCTGGAACATCGGGCCTGAGACCAGCTGCAAGCTCACGGCGACCAATGCGGACAACACCTCCGGTATTATGGGCAACGGGGGAAGGCCTACGAAAGAGATACTCGGTCAAACGACATATACACTGGATTGCGTCGAGAATATAACGGGCGATCGATTACTGCCGCCACTTGTACCCATCGTCATCTCGGTGGTGCCGACTTTCCAGGAGAAATAGTCGGCCTCTTTCGCGGCACCCCAGGACGACGGTTTTCCAGGGCTTCACTCTCAAGAAATAGGGAGATTGCGCTCGGTGCAAACGTCTGCTATATTCCTCGAACGCCCTGCTTCGTCAAAGACTTCGCAGGACAAGCTATGTCCCAATAGGCCTGCCCGCCGTAGCCTTGGCGGAGGCTGGGGACCACTAGATGAGGCTCAAAGCCCGCTAGTGCGGGCGTTTTTCATTCCATGACAAGCAAATTCAGCAATAAGTTTCTTTTGGGTACCAAAGGGCGTATGACGCAGGTCTTCGATGAGGCCGGTTCTGTGCATGCTGCGACCGCGGTGGTTGCCGCACCCATGACGGTCACCCAGGTGAAAAGTGCTGAAAAGGACGGGTATGCGGCGGTGCAGGTGGGCACCGGGGTGCGCAAAGAATCGCGCCTCTCGAAAGCGGTGAAAGGACACCTTAAAAATCTCGGAAATTTGCGCTACTTGCGCGAGTTTCGCGACAATGGAACCGGCGGCCTGCCTGCGCAGGCAGGTGACAAGATCGAGGTTTCGATCTTCACGCCCGGCGACGTTGTCGAAGTATCCGCCATTTCAAAAGGCAAAGGATTTCAGGGTGTCGTGAAGCGCCACGGCTTCCACGGCGGCCCGCGCTCGCACGGCCAGAAGAACAAAGAGCGCGCGCCCGGCTCTATCGGCGGCGGCGGCAGAGCAGGCGGCCGCGTGGTCAAGGGCATGCGCATGGCTGGCCGCATGGGCGGCGAGCGCATCACGGTGAAGAATCTGCGCGTCTTGCAGGTGGACGTCGATACCAATACGATACTCATCTCCGGCGCAGTCCCTGGCCGCCCCGGTACGCTCGTGGAAATTCGTGGATAACCTTTATGATCGAAGCAACTATTTACAACGCAGCAGGCAAAAAGAGTGGCTCGGTGCAATTGCCCGAGAGCGTTTTTGGCCTGAAATGGAACGACTCCCTGATGCACCAGGTGGTGACCTCAATGCAAGACAACGCCCGCACCAATGTGGCGCATACCAAGGGGCGCGGCGACGTGCGCGGCGGCGGCAAGAAGCCGTGGAAGCAGAAGGGGACGGGCCGCGCGCGCCACGGCTCTATTCGCTCGCCGATCTGGAAAGGCGGCGGCGTGGCGCACGGTCCCAGCAACGAAAAAGTGTTTGCCCGCACCATCCCCACCAAGATGCGCGCCAAAGCGCTTGCCATCGCGCTTTCCAAAAAGATGGAAGACGGGCAGATACTGTTCGTCGATTCCTTCGGGTTCTCGACTCCCAAAACGGCTGCGGCCAAGAAAGCTATGATCGCGCTCTCGAAAATCGGTGGGTTCGAGCGGCTCGCAACGAAAAAGCGCAACGCCGCCCTCGTCGCGTTTTCCGAAAAGAGCGATGCAGCAGAGAAATCCTTCCGCAACATCGGCTCTGTGGCGACGATGGCAGCTCGCAACCTCAATCCCGTCGCTGTCTTACGCAGCACGTACCTCATTCTTGAGAACCCCGAAGCGGCTATCAAGATCATCGCATCCCGCCTGTCGAAAAAGAATTCTTCCCCAAACCTAGCACCTAAAACCTAGCACCTAAAACCTACCCTATGGATTACTCCCACATCCTCAAACATGCCCGCATCACCGAGAAGGCCACGATGCATCAAGAAAGTGGCGTCTATACATTTGACGTCGCGTCGAACGCGACCAAGCGCGATATCGTGCGTGCCGTGCAGGCGCTCTACAAGGTGGTCCCGCGCAAAGTGGCGATCGTGGCCGTGCCTGCCAAGAAGGTCCGGCACATGCGCACAGGCCGCGAGGGAATCAAGAAGGGTGGCAAGAAGGCCTATGTGTTCCTCAAAAAAGGCGAGACTCTTTCAATTTCTTAACCAGCACCTAGTAGTCCCTAACACCTAACTCTTATGTCCATCAGAAAATACAAACCAACCAGCCCCGGCGTACGCGGCATGACCACGCTCAACTACCGCGAAATGCTCTCGGGCCACAAGCCGCACAAGCCGCTGATGCGCGGCGCCAAATCCATGGGCGGGAGGAACTCTGCGGGCCGCATCACGGTGCGCCACCAAGGTGGTGGGCACAAAAAGTCGCACCGCATGGTCGACTTTACATTCGACAAGAAGAACATTCCCGCGCGCATCGACACTATCGAGTACGACCCATTTCGCAGCGCCTTCATTGGGCTCGCGGTGTACAAAGATGGCGAGAAGCGCTACGTGGTCTTGCCGCAGAAAGTAAAGGTGGGCGATGAGATCATCACCTCGGAGACGGCAAAGATCTCTGCAGGCAACCGCTTGCCGCTGGGCAAGATCCCGGTCGGTACCTTCGTATACAACATCGAGCTCAAGCCCGGCAACGGCGGGAAGATGGTCCGCTCGGCCGGAAGTTTCGCCGAAGTGGTGGCACAAGACGCGGGCTACACGCACCTCAAGATGCCCTCTACGGAAGTCCGTCGCGTCATCGGCACGTGCTGGGCCTCCATCGGCGAGGTGTCCAACGAAGAGCATCGGCTCGTCGTGTACGGCAAGGCCGGCCGCACGCGCTGGAAGGGCGTCCGCCCCACGGTGCGCGGCACTGCGATGAATCCCGTCGACCACCCGCACGGTGGTGGTGAAGGCAAGCAAGGCCGCGGCCGTCGCCGCGCGATCTCCATGTGGGGCAAGCCCACCGGCAAGGGCCAAAAGAGCCGCCGCCCGAAGAAATATTCCAACGTCTTCATTCTTTCACGTCGGAAAGTAGGGAAGCGCTAGCGGAGCGTTGACGAGCTTAAATTTTAGAGGTATCGTTTTTCCCAGTCAAGCATTTCAAGCAGAGAGGTGTGTTGTGAAGAAAGAACATATCTTCCCACCCGAGCCCGAGGCAATCCCGCTTATCTTGTCTGCCCTGGAGCTTCGGCTAGAGGACATTCAGGGACTCGAACGTCGCGATTCGGACGAAGATCGGAGGCTAGAGTTCGAGCAGGTTCCGGTGAGGCCTATCAGTGGGGGTCCCCCGCTCTCGCTCGAAGAAAGACGCAGACTTGCCGACCACATCTTCGCGACCCGACTTGGTAAATTGGAGAAATATTCACGCGAAGTGCATGATTTCCTCAAGCAGTTTCGCGAAGTCCAGACGAACGTCGAAACGCTCAAGAAAATTAACCACGTGCGCGTCGTCGAACTGCTGAAAAACATGCTCTTGCGGACCGGCATGAACCTTGGCGACATCATCGACATTGAAGACCGCGCGCACGTGGCATTTTATTGCGACGACTCCTTTCTGAACGATATGCTATTGCGAATGCACGTTGTCACGGAAGCTATCGGCGCGTTCGGCCGAACCAACATGTTCATCGACGATGTGTTCGGCGAAGATTCGATCTTCTAGAATCGAAGCGCGGATCGGTTTCGCTTAGGAGGCGGGAGTTGGAATGATCCTCCATCACTCCACCCCGCCGTTCTTCTTTTTAAATTTTCAATATTCTCCCGTTTTCCGCATACACTTAATCTACGCGACCGCGCGATCTTAGTGTATCCATGAAAAGAAGAACGATTTTCGTTCGGGCGTTCGCGCTGTTGCATTGACCTTATCATGCCAAGCGTTATGCTTGTCGTGGTCTGATTAGGGAGATGCGGTCTGTGCAGGTGCACTGCAGGCACTTGTGAATGTGGATCGTCGGGGTGGCTCCCAAGGTGCCATGGCATTGTCGTTCCAGAGAGGGCTTCAGAACAACTGACTCAAAGCCAGGGGTTAGGAATTCTGTGCATGTGCTGCGCCTCAAGCGCAGCCTAAAGAGCCAAAAGCTCGCCCCTCACCGCTCCTTCCTAATAGTTCGAGAAAAACCCATAAAATAAGGAGGAAACCCAGACCTACCTTACGCCTCCGTCTATCGGAGGCGCTTTCTTTATATCTTCGACGTACGAGGTTGATCTCTTTTCGCTCCCCACGCCTCGTCAGCCCATAAAGGGAGTGCTCAATGCCTGCCTCTGCCTGTGCAGGCAGGCGAAAAGGGTAGTCCGAATCTCGGACAGGAATTCGCCTGATGTGTGGATTCCAGCACTGATGCCGCTGAGCTTTAGCGAATGGGTACGACCCCCGACCCCAAAGAATTTCAATCGTGCCTGCCGCATTTCCCAAAAATATAAAAAGGGGAGGTGCCCAATCCTCCCCCTCGAAGTGCGCCGCTCTCACCAGCACACCCCTTTATTTTCGCCTGCGCAATCGGCGCGATGCCGTTGTTCGCTAGCAGGGCAATTTTTGTGTACACCCGTGGCAAGCCCATCAGATTCACCAGCTCTCTTGCGGAGAGTTTCGCACGTCTTCCAACGTGGTGAGAGTCGAACTCACATCCTTGGGTAATGGGTGAGGCCAGCACCTCCATCGAATAGTGGGATCATTAGCGATCCCGCGCGGCAGACTTCTCAGCGAGACAATCTTTGACCGCGTAAGTGGTACTATGGACCATAGGTGAATCTTACGCAACTCAGTGCCACATGGACTGGACTCGTACACTCGCTTGACTCAAAATACCCCTCCCTATATACTCCTCTGACCATCGCTCCTGATGGTTTTCGCTTTCTGCGCGCTCGCGCGGAGGCCTTTCCGGACCCAAGCGGGAATGGGGCGTTGGCCGAAATACCTATATGAAAGACTTCGGAATGAACATTGACACAAGAATATTGAAGATTGTACCCGTCCGAATGGATGAACCATTCATCCGGGCGGACGCATAACCAAAATTGGTAAGTAAAAAGCACACACCCTAAAACATTCACATTCGTGAATGTTCGGGTAAACAAGCCCTTCGACACTCGTTAAAACGAGTGCTCAGGGTAAACAAGCAAGTTAAGTAAATGGAACAAAGGTAAGTCTTTGCGTGCACTGAAGAATGGTTGAGTAGTGGTGATGGATTAGTCAAGACTCCCGGAGAGTGCCCGTGTATCCGGGTGCGACGCTTGAGCCTGTCATCACTCTCAATTCAGGGCGAGGTCCATAGCAACGGTGCTTATGGATCTCGCCACCATTCTTCAGTGCGCCAAAGGCACATTCTTTTGTTCCGTCCAATCGATACGTAAGTATTGATTGTTCTGCAGAGCCAGCTTTCTTTCGAAGCCGCGTCTAACGCGGGGGACAGAGATTGCGGGTACTGCAGGACATCCTAAAAAAGTAATATTGAACTTCGTTCAAACATCTTTAATTGAGAGTTTGATCCTAGCTCAGGGTGAACGCTGGCGGTATGGATAAGGCATGCAAGTCGAACGGGTTCAGACCCGTGGCAGACGAGGTAGTAACACGTAGGTACGTACCCGGAAGTCGGGCATATTCCGTCGAAAGACGGTGCAATTCCCGATGGTCTCGTAAGAGTAAAGATTTATCGCTTCCGGAGCGGCCTGCGCATTATCAGCTAGTTGGTGAGGTAATGGCTCACCAAGGCTATGACGATTAGGGGACCTGAGAGGGTGACCCCCACCGATGAGACTGAGACACGGCTCATACCCCTACGGGGGGCCGCAGCCGAGAATATTCGACAATGGGCGAAAGCCTGATCGAGCGATACCGCGTGGTGGATGAAGTGCTTCGGCACGTAAACATCTTTTATGGAGGAGGAAGTTATTGACGTTACTCCATGAATAAGGGGCTCCTAACTCTGTGCCAGCAGGAGCGGTAATACAGAGGCCCCGAGCGTTACCCGGAATTACTGGGCGTAAAGAGTGCGTAGGTGGTCATGTTAGTCGTTTGTTAAAACTCCGGGCTCAACCCGGAGCATGCGGGCGAAACGGCATGACTCGAGAGCGTGAGAGGTACATGGAACTCTAGGTGTAGGGGTGAAATCCGTTGATATCTAGGGGAACACCGAAAGCGAAGGCAGTGTACTGGCGCGTTTCTGACACTCAAGCACGAAAGCGTAGGTAGCGAACGGGATTAGATAAAAATCTGCAACAGCGAATGCGGCAAGGCCGCAGCGCGTTCCAATGAATAGTTGCGAAGGGTGTCCCTCACTCTGGTGACAGAGTGATGAGCATCTGGCTGTATCGGGGAAACTCCAAGCAATAAAAAGCGGTTACCGGCCGCGCGCTTGGACAATCCCGAGGGAAGTTTGTGAACTTCATCATGGACACACAAAAACTTGAAGGTTAGTATTGTGATATGGAGCAACCTAGGAATATAAGTCCGATAGAAAGGGATACAAGAGATTGGGAGAGGCTAGACTTAAGACAAGAGCTCGAACAAGGGGGATATGCTCAGCAGCTACGCCCATTCAATGACATTATAACGGGAAGAACTGCTCCTCAGGGCTATGGAGATCCGGTGTTACGAAATATCACGATTGATGGAAGAATTTGCGACATTTATCACACTGATAAAAAAGAGGGTGATAGCGGTCACCGAATTTTCATCCATAGAAAAACACTAAAACAATAAGTATGATGAGCTGAGAGGAAGAGTTCGTCTCCATGATGAAGTTCACAAACCCCGTAGAGACTATGAAATTGAGTAAAGATAGCAGGTGCATTTCTGTTGTCATGCAAATCCAAAAACATGCAGAAAACAGATACCAAATATGTGCCTTTGTCGGATCAGGCGAAAGCGGTCATTCTTGGAGCAATCCTCGGTGACGGTTCGCTCAAAATCCAAAGTAAGTATTCAAATGCCGGTCTTCAGATCCGTCATTCGGAAACACAAAAAGACTATCTTCTCTGGAAAGCAGCAATGCTCCAAGAGATAGCAACAGATAGGAGCATCAATGTGCAAGAGCCAGATGGCTACAGTAAAAATAGGAAGTGGCGATTCGTCTCAAAAAGACTGCCAGCACTTACCGAGCTGCACCACCTGACTCACCAACACAACACATTGCGCATCAAGCGCACATGGCTGAACACAATGACGCCGCTCTCGCTCACCGTATGGTGGTGCGACGATGGCTCGCTTATTAGCTATGGCGGCAGAAAAGGGGTGTTTTGCACCGACGGCTTCGACGAAGCCTCGGTCAAGATACTCGCTCGCTATCTGGGAGTTGTTTGGAACATACGCACCATTGTTGCGCCCGTCGGGCCTAAACGAGACGGCACAAAGGAGCAGTACTGGCGGATTTGGATCCGGTCCACGGAGGAATTGCAAAAATTTCTTCGGATCATCCTGCCCCATGTACCGCTCTGCATGATCCATAAAACAATACTCCTCTACAAAGACCCTCAATTTCAACAACGCTGGATATCTGAAATAATCCGTCTGACGCACTTTTCGCGTGATGCCGTAATGGCGGCATACGAAAAGAAAAGAATCAGATGGAAAGGTTTCTAGATAAAGATATAGTCCGGACTCTGCAGTAATGCAGAGAATGAGGCAGAAATGCCCTCATCAGTTATTCCAAGAATAACTCGTAACAAATTCAACCCCGGTAGTCTACGCCCTAAACGATCCTGACTGGCTTTCCGGAGTATCGACCCTCTGGGAGGCGAAGCTAACGCGTTAAGTCAGGCGCCTGGGTAGTACGGCCGCAAGGCTAAAACTCAAAGGAATAGACGGGGGCTTGCACAAGCGGTGGAGCGTGTGGCTCAATTCGTCGCTAAACGAAGAACCTTACCAAGGCTAGAAATCCTACTGCACGCCTCTTGAAAGAGAGGAAGCCTTCGAGGGTGTAGGACAGGTGATGCATGGCTGTCGTCAGTTCGTGGTTTGAACCGTTCCCTTCAGTGGGGTAACGAACGCAACCCTCGTTGCCTGTTATATTTGTCAGGCGAGACTGCCCCCTCACGGGGGAGGAAGGTGAGGATGACGCCAAGTCAGCATGTCCCTCTGATGCCTTGGGCTGCACACGCGCTACAATCGCCACTACAGCGGGGCGCGACGTCGTAAGACTGAGCAAATCCTTCAAAAGTGGCGCCAGTTCGGATTGGGGTCTGCAACTCGACCCCATGAAGCCGGAATCGCTAGTAATCGCGGGTCAGCTATACCGCGGTGAATACGTTCTCAAGCCTTGTACTCACCGCCCGTCAACTCAGGGAAGTTGGGAGTGCCCGAAGCTCATCCTTGCGATGGTCCAAGGCAAACTCAATGACAAAGAGTAAGTCGTAACAAGGCACGGCTAGCGGAAGCTGGTCGTGGATTCATTCCAAAATTGGAGGTCCCGCAAGGGACGTAGTCGATTTGCGTGTCTCAGCTGAGCACGCAAGGGAAATGGCGTTCATCCATAAATGATGTCCGACACACGGCCTAGCCGTGTGAACGGATCCGTCACACGCTGACGCGTGTGTCTGGACCTGACAGTCGGCAAAGACCGACGTTTGGACGGAACAAAAGAGTGTCATAGATTTTTCTGCCGAGAATCGGCATGAAAAATCATGATCCTGCGAAGTCCTTCGAAGCCTTTTGGCGAAGTAGGACGAAGCAGGATTAGAAACTTGCGAGTGTGTAAACGCGACAATCAATCAAAAAGTGCCGACCCGGCATCACGGGCACGGCGCTTTTTGTGTTGGCTGCAACTAATAAACAATGCCGGTTGTGTCCCAGGTCTTTGTTATCTTTGCCGTTCTCTTTATGAGCGTGACTACATTTCCGCAGCGCGCGATTTCTGCTTCGATTCCTTTTTCAAATGTCTCTATGTTTTTCTTTCCTTCCAAATCAGTTGAGATCGAAAGTGTGTTGCCCAGAATAGAGAAGCCACTGGGACCGAATCCGAGCGAAAAAATTCTGATCGTGGCAGTGTTTTTGTCGATCGAATAGTTGCAACTGGTTTTGTGTGCTTCCTGCGCTGTCTTTAAACGTGCGATTAAGCCATCAGTACTGATAGACTCGATTTCTGCGTTACCTTGGTACCCTGTGCGAATCGCCCAGCCTTTTTTCACCAGTTCCTGTCGTTTCAAATACTGTTGTACTTGCGGGTAGATAAACCAACCTGCAACGAACGAAATTATGATGCCGCCGATGATGTATTTCTTCACGGAGTAATAGTAACACTCGATTTTCGCGTCTAAATTGCGCGGTCGTACATTCGGTCTGATGACCTCAGTATTTCCTCGCCACTAAATGGCTCGGTCATCGGTGATGTTGTTGTCTTTTTTCCACTGCTCGATCACCTCTGGATGCTTGCCCTCGATGCACTCCTGCACAAAAGCGTCGGCCTCGACGCTGGAAGGGAATGACATGTAGGCGAGCGCGCTTTTACAGGCGACATTGATGTTGAGCTTGGCACTCGAGCCCGAGTCGGTCGAAGGCTGAGAAAACGCGCCGCTGGAGAATAGGGTAAAGGTAAGTAGGAAGGCTGCCGCGATGACCACAACGGGAACCACTATGAGAATCAATTTCACTTTTGTTTGCATGTAGGCAATATAGCATTTCAAAACCGCCGCGTCAGACGAGAGCTTGTCACCGCCTTGAATCTATCCGAACAAATCTTCATGTGTACCGGTGCGGGCAATTATCACCTTTTCGTCCGTCAACCGATAGATGAGAAGCCAGTTGCTCCCAATGTGGCATTCCCAGTACCCTTCCCATTCTCCCGAAAGTTTATGGGGCCGGTATTGCCTCCCGAGTCGTCCGTCCCGCGCGAGCAATCGCACGATAGCGAGGAACTTCTCCCTGTCTTTTCCGCGCTCCTCCATTCGTATCAGGTCACGCTCGCATCGTGCCTGAATAAGAGGCTGGCGCATAGGTTAGAGCGCTCGAACGTACTTTTCGAACTCTTCGACCGAAGAGAAAGAGCGGGTATTTTTTCTTTTGTCTGCGTCGCGAATTGCGCGCCGGGTTTCAGCGTTCGGGGTATGGCTCGGGTATGAGCACTCCGCTTCGAGAGTCAGAACACCGTCGCGTACGAATTGCCGCATCATGGCGTTCATAGCAACTGTAAGAGGAATGCCCATCTGTTTGGCCATTTTTTTCACGTTATCTCTGAGCTTCTTATCGGTTTTTATGGTCAATGTCGTATTCATACCACTATACTACTTTTGGTACGATTATTTGTCAAGCGAAAACCGCCCAGTGGGCGGTTTTCGCGCTCTTGACCCCTCAAGACTTTTTACTTTCGGAACGTGTAGTCGAGGTCGTAGCTTGTGCCGCCGAAGAATTTCTTGGCGAACTCTGCCACCACTTCCGGGCTGTAGCACTTGCACGAGAAGACGTCCAAGTACACCGCATTGGTCTGGTTGGCGAAGTGCGCCGAGATCAGGGATGTCTCGATGAGCTGGGTCATGGAGTACCCGGCTACGCGCTCGTCCTCGCCGAAATTGACGACGACACATTCACCGAACCGCTTCATTCCGATGAGCTCACAGAGCTCAACGACGAACCTTTTGATCTCGTCCGCAGAGCGGATCGTTTCCGGGTTGCATCCGTGGATGTCGATACCCGAGTGTAAACCCCAAGCGTCGACTGCCGCGTATTCTTTCTGAATGGCGACGTCGGTCGAAGTCTTCGTGTTCATCTCTGATGTACACTTAATTAATTTCTGACAATAGGGGCCGGTATTTTTGGCCCTTCTTGTGTCCCGTACTTGGACGATGAACGTACCTACTCATCGGCCCTCGCGAGACGCAATAAGACTAAAAAGAACAAGTACCCGAATATAATACACACTCAGTTCCAAATGTATACCCTTTTCGACGAAGTTGTGTATAACTCAAGACGCGTACCGACCTCGCTCCTTACTACCTCATGATAAGAACCTTAGTCCTATATTACAGACATGCAGTCTCATGATATACTTATTGTATGAAGTTTGCCGAACGTGATAAGGCTTTAGAGCTGAGAATTAAGCATAAATTGGGGTATGGTTCGATCGCCAAACAACTGAATGTTTCTAAAAGCACACTAAGTCGCTGGCTACAGGATTTGCCGCTTTCCCAGGAACGAGTCCTCGAGTTGCGCCGCGAAGCGTGGGGCCGTGGGGAGGCAAGCCGAGAGCTGTTCCGACAAACTATGCGCAAGAAGAGAGAAGCTCGCGATGAGCAGGTGTATCGCGAGCAGAAAAAAAGATTAGGAAAACTGTCTCGCCAAGCATTGTTCGTCGCGGGGCTTATGCTGTATCTCGCCGAAGGTGATAAAAGAGATCAGTACCATATCGGATTAGCGAACACCGATCCCCGCATCATCAGATTTTTTCTCTGGTGGATAGATAAGTATTTATCGATTCCGAAGGCTCGCGTGAGGATCCAATTACATCTCTACGAGACGATGGACATTCCGACTGTGCGAAAGTTCTGGATAAATGAAACGGGAATACGGGCAAGACAATTTTATAAAGATCAAATTCGTCCGGTGCGCCAGGCATCTTTCTCGTATCCAGAATCGTTCAGAAAAGGCACATGTAAAATCTACGTAAACGGTAGAAAAGAGGCAATGGAACTTATGTTGTCAATCAAGGCTTTTCTTGATACATATAACAGGCCGCGCGCTTAGCTCAGTGGTAGAGCACGTCACTGATAATGACGAGGTCGAAGGTTCGATCCCTTCAGCGCGCATTTCTACATACCAGAGAGCACGCGTATAATGCCCCGATGAACTACCGGATACAAGGCGGCAAACAGCTCTCCGGCACGGTACGGACCAATATCTCCAAGAACGCTGCCGTGGGACTTCTGTGCGCCTCGCTCCTGAACAGGGGGCAGACGGTCTTGAAGCGCATGCCGCGTATCGAGGAGGTAAAACGGCTCATCGAGGTGATGGAGTCGATCGGAGTGCAGATCGTATGGGACCCAAGCGGCGACATGCGTATTACGCCGCCCGAAAAAATAGATCTCAAAAATTTGAACCGCGAAGCGGCGGAAAAAACCCGCATCATCGCGCTCCTTATCGCACCCTTGGCACACCTGCTTGGGGATTTCGAGTTGCCCGCGCCCGGCGGCTGCAATCTCGGCAAGCGCAGCCTCGGGGCGCATATCGATGCGCTCGCCAAGCTTGGCATCGAGATCACGGGCAACGAAGAGGCGCATACCTACCGCGTTCGCACCAAGGCGATGCATCCAGCGGAGATCGTCATGTTTGAGGCGAGCGACACGGGGGTCGAGAACGCCCTTTTGGCTGCGGCCAAGATCCCCGGGGTCACGACCATCAAATTCGCGAGCGCCAACTACATGGTGCAGGACCTGTGCGTGTTCCTTCGGCATTGTGGTGTGAAGATCGAGGGTATCGGCACGTCGACCCTCGTCGTGCACGGCCTCTCGGATATCAACGCAGAAGTGCACGGGCATCCGAGCGAAGATCCGATCGAATCAATGTTCTTCATTTCGCTTGCCGCGACGACAAAGTCAGAATTGACCATCGAGCGCTGTCCGATCGATTTCCTTGAGCTGGAGCTTGCCACGCTTGAGCACATGGGTCTGCAATACACGCGCGGTGAGAGCTACGCGTCTGAAAACGGCCACACGGTCCTGTGCGACATCACCATCAAACCATCACACCTCGTCGCGCCGGCCGAAAAAATAGCGCCACGGCCGTACCCCGGCATCAACATCGATAATCTGCCGTATTTCGTGCCCATCGCCACCCAGGCCCAAGGGCGTACCCTCATCCATGACTGGGTCTATGAGACCCGGGCAATTTACTACATGGAGATGAGAAAACTCGGGGCGGAAATGATCCTTGCCGACCCGCATCGCGTATTTATCGATGGCCCGACAGCGCTCCACGCTGCGGCTGTAGAGGCCCCGCCGGCGCTGCGGCCGGCGACATTGCTCTTGATCGGCATGCTCGCGGCGCAAGGGGAATCAATGCTGTTCAATGTGTATCCCATTAACCGCGGCTACGAGAATTTGCACGAGCGCCTGAAGCTCCTGGGCGCCTCGATTGAGGCGCTGGAATAATCGGCGGCGGCGGGTACAATGCCGCCATGCCCGGTAGTGAAATTTGGCATGGCCTTGGTTGCCGCCATCTCCACAAAGACCGAGCTTCTTTTATCAAGTCATAATTTCTGAGCGCTATGAAAACACAGCGGCAGAAACTATGCCAAATTTCACTAACCGGGCATGCATAAAAAATACTACGGTCCACAGACCGAATTAGCCATCAATAATTTCCCGTTCGACTTTCGTAAGACGCATCGAGAATTTCTCCGCGCCATCATTGAGATAAAAAAGGCGGCGGCCATGGGGCACACTGCCGCGAGAGAGCTCGACCGCGACCGCGAGCGCGCTATCGTGGCGGCGTGCGACGAACTCCTTGCTGGGAAGCACGACGATCAATTCCCGCTGCCTTCCTTCCAGGGCGGCGCCGGCACGTCGAATCATATGAATGTCAACGAGGTGATCGGCAATAGAGCTACAGAAATTCTAGCGACCCCTTCTTCGCCGAGGCTACGAAGGGTGGATGCACTTCGTGTTCATCCAAATGACCACGTCAACATGTCGCACTCGACCAACGACGTGATGCCCTCAGCCGCCAAGATCGCCGCATTCCGGCTTGCTGTCGAGGTCGACAGGTCCTGTGAAGGGTTGGCTCGCGCGTTTGAGAAAAAAGCCAAGGAGCATGCGAACGTGCAAAAATTGGGCCGCACGCACATGCAAGATGCAGTGCCGACCACGTTCGGTGCCGAATGTGCTTCGTACGCTGCGACCATCAGGCGTCGTCAGGAAGGTTTGCGGCAGGCGCGGGCAGTCCTCCTTGAACTCAATCTCGGCGGGAGTGCCATCGGGAATTCCATCAATAATTCGCCGACATACCTCAAAGCCCTCTACGTCGCGCTTCCCAAGGTCACCAAGCTGCCCCTCAAGCCGGCGAAGAATATGATGTCGCAAACGGGGAGCGTCACCGATTTCCTCGTGGTATCGCAGGCGCTGACTGCGCTCGCTGCCGACCTCTCCAAGATCGCAGGCGATTTCCGCATCCTCGGTAGCGGCCCCAAGGGCGGTTTCGGCGAGGTAATTCTGCCCGAACTGCAGGCGGGCTCGAGCATCATGCCGGGCAAAGTGAATCCGGTCCTGCCCGAGGCCCTCTCACAGCTCTACTACCTCGTCTCGGGCAACAACCTAACGATTGAGCACGGATGCGCGGGCGGTCAGCTCGAGCTCGACGTCATGATGCCCGTCATCACCGACCGCATCGTCGAGTCACTCAAGCTCTCGGCCGAGATGATAAAACAGTTCGCCGACAAGTGCGTGAGCATCATGCAGGCCGACCGCAAGAAAATGAAAGAGCACCTCGAGAATTCGACCGCCTTCTCGACGCTCCTCAACCCGCGCCTCGGCTACGATGCGGTTTCCACGTGCGTGAAGGAGGCCATCAAGAGCGGCAAGACGCTCCGAGAAGTCGTCATAGCCAAAAAACTCCTCACCGAAAAAGAATTCGATCACATGACGAAGTTTTAATCAACCTCTCCGTTTTCGGTAATTTTTGAATCTTCGTAGGGTCCAACGACGACCCGATAAAATTCTTGCTTAACTGCTGAAAGTACCCCCAACGCTCTGTTGAGGTGAAAATATTTCTTGGGATACACATTCTTCAATATTTTCGTGATCGCGTAGTTCAGAGATCCGTCCTGCTCCTCAACTGGCAACGCCTTTAAATGTTCAACAAGCGGAGCTATGAGCTTATCTATGTCCGGACGTTCGTCTCGTTTGATATAGGGCATAGTCAGCTATTTATAACACGGACTTTCTTCGCCGACGCGATTGCTTTTTTGCGCGCTTCAGCTACCGATTTACCGGTCGCCAGCATGACCCCCATGCGGCGGTGGCCTTTGACCTCTGGTTTGCCGAAGATTCGGGTGTGCGTGCCGGAGGTTTTGAGGGCTTCGGCTACGCCGATGAAGACGGGGCGCTTCATGTTACCCCACGCCAGCAGTGCGACCGAGGCGCCGGGCACGCAGGGGATTTCCGGAGGCACGGGAAGGCCGAGGATAGCGCGGACGTGCAGCTCCATTTCGCTCATCGTTTGGGATACCATCGTCACCATGCCCGTGTCGTGGGGGCGGGGAGAGACTTCGGAGAACCAGACTTTGTCACCCTTGATGAACATCTCGACACCAAAAATGCCACGACCCTTTTTCCCACACAAGTCGCCAACGATTTTCTTCGCAATCGTTTGCGCTTTTTTCAGCGCAACTTTTGACATCGGATGCGGTTGCCAACTTTCGCGGTAGTCGCCGTCGATCTGGATATGGCCGACTGGTGCGCAGAAAGAAATGCCGCCTTTGTGGCGCACGGTCAGCAGGGTAATTTCGTAATCAAAATCAATAAATCCCTCGACAATGACACGCCCCGTTTTTGCTCGAGTACCAGTCATCGCGTAGTTCCAACACTTCTTTAACTCTGCTGGTTTTTTGGCGACACTCTGGCCGTGGCCCGAGGATGACATTGTCGGCTTGATGACGCAGGGGAAGCCGACTGCTCGCGCGCCTTCTTCGAGTTCTTCCAAACTGCCTGCGAACCGGTACGGTGAGGTCGGCAGCTTCAACTCTTCTGCGGCGAGCCGTCGAATACCCTCTCTGTCCATGGTAAGCCGCACCGCGCGCGCGGTGGGGATCACCCGCCAGCCTTCTTTTTCGAGCTCAACGAGCGTCGGCGTCGCGATCGCCTCAATTTCCGGCACAATGAAATCCGGCTGTTCCTTTTTCACCACCTGCCGTATCTTCTTGCCGTCGAGCATTGGGAATACATGACTTCGGTGCGCGACCTGCATCGCCGGCGCGCCCTCGTAGCGGTCGCAGGCCACCACCTCCATGCCAAGCCGCATGGCCTCTATCGCAACTTCTTTGCCGAGTTCACCAGAGCCAAGCAGAAGGATTTTCTTGGGAGGGAACCGCTTACCCATATGTCGGCAGTGTATATTAGTGCGATGGAGCGGCCAAGACTTATCATTTTTGCTTCCGGAACCAAGGACGCTGGTGGCTCTGGGCTCGAGAACCTCGCGACGAGCCCTGAACTTGACGCTGATATCGTCGCGGTCGTTTCCAATCACGAGAATGGGGGAGTCCGGCAGCGCGCGGAGCGACTCGGCATCCCGTTCACTTACATGCCGCCGCCGTATGATGCGAATCACTATGCTAATCTTTTGCAAAACACTAGCATAGAGTGGGTTGCATTATCGGGTTGGATGAAGCATGTGGTAGGGCTCGATCCGGCGCGGACGTTCAACATCCATCCCGCACTCCTCTCATTCGATCACGGGCGTTTCGGCGGCCCGGGGATGTATGGCAAGCGTCTGCACGAGGCGGTGAAGACCGCACTCGACGCGGGTGAGATATCGGAATCCGGCTTCACCATGCATTTCGTGACCGATGAGATGGACCGAGGCCCCGTTTTTTTTGAGCACCGTGTCGCTCTGCAAAGAGACATGTCAGCCGAAGACATCGCAGCGGCGGTCAACAAGGCCGAGCATCAGTGGCAGCCCAAAATCACAAACATGGTCGTACACGGGCAGATTCGCTGGGATGGCAAGAACGCTGGATCATTGATAGTGTCGTAGGCTATAATGAAGTAGTGAAAAAAATACTGCTTATTGCACTCGTCGTACTTATTGCGGTCGCGGGATTTATCGTTGTCAGAAAGCACAACAAGGCAGAATCAGAGGTAAGTTCACTGCCGACCTTTGGAGGTGCCCCGCCGATTTCAGATACTGCTTCGGGCTCTGGCGATAATACTTCGGGTGGATCTTCTTCAAATACATCCCCAGCCACCAAAGGTTCCAACTATACTGCTGGCACCTTTGTCGGTTCTCTCAATACGGCTGACGGCCGCACCCGCACCTATCTCATCCACATCCCGACAGGGTACACCGCAGGCAAAACATACCCGCTCGTATTCCTTTTTCACGGAGGTGGGAAAATGGGGACCAGAATTTTGCAGTATACGCAGTTTGACAAAAAAGCGGATGATAAGGGCTTCATCGTCGTTGCCCCCGAAGGCATCAAGCATAATTGGAACGATGGAAGAGGGACCACCGATGCTGAATTGGCTGGCGTCGACGATGTAGCATTCATCCGTCAATTGGCTAAAGATCTCTCTGCAAAGCTCCCGATTGATCAAAAACGCATGTATGCGACCGGCCCCTCAAATGGCGGTATGATGACCGAACGCTTGGGCTGCGACGCATCGGATCTCTTCGCCGCAATTGCGCCGGATGTCGGCCCGTTGCCCTCTCGGCTTGAATCATCCTGCAAGCCTGGACCCATTTCGGTCATTGGCATCCAGGGCAGCGCAGATCCCGGAATCCCGATCGATGGCGGCGTCATGCAAGGAAGAGGAGATGGTGGCGAGGTTCTCTCGGCACGTGCCACCATGCAATTCTGGGCTGCGAAAGCGAACTGCAACACGGTGCCACAAGTAATCCACCAGAAACCGCTTGTAAACGACGGAACGAGCGTCGATCAATACACATTCTCTGGCTGCACGGCAGGGACCTCTGTGGTGTACTACATTGTGCAAGGTATGGGCCACTCCTGGCCACCGTTAAGTGGGAATGCTGATACAGGTGGCCCCACTTCGCAAAACATTGATGCTACCGACGTGGTATGGGATTTCTTTGCAGCACACCCGAAACAGTAGGAGGATACAAAGGCTTCCTGATTCGTTTCAACAGCGGTATGCTAGAGGCATGAAAAAAATCCTTATTTTGGGGGCGATTATTGTGCTTGTCATTGGTGGCTTTTGGGTGATTCGTCATCGCGATACAGCGAGCAGCCCAGCGGTTACATACGCGGAAGTCCCAAGCGGCTCGGCCTACACTCCAGGCACCTATAGCGGCACGCTCGCGACCGAGGACGGCCGCACGCGCACATACATCATCCACATCCCCACAGATTTTTCACCAAGTAAAACGTACCCACTCGTGATGCTTTTCCACGGCGGCGGCGGTACGGCGCCAAAGATTCTCGAACAAACACACTTTGATGATAAGGCCGATGCGGAAGGATTTATTCTCGTCGCGCCGGAAAGTACTCCGGGGACCAATTGGAATGACGGGCGTGGGACGACCGACGCAGAACAAGCGGGCGTCGACGATGTGGCGTTCGTACGGCAACTCATCGCCGATCTTGAGTTGAAACTACCGATCGACAAAATGCGAATCTATTCGACCGGCCCCTCGAACGGCGGCATGATGAGCGAACGCCTCGGCTGTGAAGCATCCGATATCTTCGCCGCGATTGGCCCCGATGTCGGTCCCATCCCCGCTCCGATCTATTCTACGTGTAAGCCCGGTCCCATCGCAGTTGTGGGCATTCAGGGAGGCGCTGACCCGTTTGTGCCGGTCGGCGGTGGCACGCTCAAAAGCTCCGGCTCCATGGGCGCAGGAGGCACGGTGACTTCAGCGGCGCAAACGATGACACTGTGGGCATCTGCCAATCATTGCAGCGCCACGCCGACCATCACGCACCTCACGCCGAGCGTTGATGATGGCACGAGCGTCGATACGTACACCTATACTGGCTGTACGAGCGGCAAAGATGTCGTCTATTACATCGTGCAGGGAATGGGTCATGGATGGCCGCCCGAAAATGGTCGGCTCAAAGCTGCGGGATCTCCTTCGGGCAACATCAATGCGACCGATGTCATGTGGGACTTCTTTGCAACCCATACAAAATAATGAAAAAAATTTCGGGCATATCGTTTATTTTGATCGCAGCACTCATGCCACTCGGCGAGGCAAGTGCGCAAACAACGAGCGCACCAACTGGTTGCGTGGCAATCGTGCGCACGCTCATGTTTGGTAGTCGTGGCTCTGATGTGTCGGCACTCCAGAGATTTCTCGCAGCGGATCCGGCCGTATATCCCGAAGGAATCATTTCGGGTTTCTTTGGTTCGCTTACGGAACGGGCTATACAGCGGTGGCAAACGGCGCACGGTATCGTATCGAACGGATCTCCGGTGGCGACCGGCTGGGGTGTCGTAGGCCCGCGCACGCGAGCCGCGATGAATATCTGTACTTCGTATTCTGGTGGAAGCACGTCAGGCAGCACATCCTTCACGCCGGGAGATCATACGGGGTCAATCATGTCAGGCGGCCGCACCCGCACATACGTCTTGCATATCCCGACGGGCTACTCATCGGACAAAACGTATCCACTCGTCCTTCTCTTTCATGGCGGGCTTGGGACGGGAGAAAAGATTCTTTCGCAGACGAATTTCACCCCAAAATCTGATTCTGCAGGATTTATCCTTGTCGCCCCAGATGGTATCGAGAACAGCTGGAACGACGGACGAGGTACGACCGACGCCGGAGCGCAAGGCGTTGATGACGTGGCGTTTGTGAGGCAGCTCGTCAGCCATCTTGAATCGCAATTGCCGATCGATCGCAATCGCATCTATGCGACCGGGCCTTCAAACGGTGGCATGATGACGTACCGACTTGGCTGTGAGGCGGCAGATTTATTCGCGGCGATCGGACCGGATGCCGCCAATCTACCGGTGCCGCTTTCTTCGACGTGCCATCCGCAGTCGATACCGATCGTTGCGATCAACGGTCTTGCTGATCCTCTGGTGCCGTATGCCGGGGGACGCTGTTGCGGAAATGCGGACGGTGCCTTTGGCTTAGGTCAGGGCGGCGAAATACTCTCGACAATTGACACACTGGAAATATTTGCTGGTGCAAACGGCTGTTCATCGACGTATACGCCAGAAACGCTTCCATTTGTTGTCAATGATGGCACGAGCGTCGAAAAACGAGTCTACAACAATTGTCCAGCCGGATTCGAGGTGGTCTCATATGCAGTTGCTGGCATGGGTCATGGCTGGCCGCCATATGGCGGGCGTGTGCCTCGGATCAGTGGTCCGGCAAGTGGCAACATCCGTGCGACTGATGTGGTATGGGATTTCTTCTCGCAGCATCATAAGTAGGACAGCTGGAAGTTACGCCCCGCTTCACATAGAATGCTCCAATCGGGCATGTGGCGGAATTGGTATACGCGTACGATTCAGAATCGTATTCCGTAAGGATTGGGAGTTCGAGTCTCCCCATGCCCACCAGAGAAGAGACAAGGTCGGTTTCGGGATGGTTTTCCGTCGCGGCCGCGACGGAAAACCAGTGATTTGCAGGCACGCCGCGCGCTTCGCGCGCGTGGAGGGTGAGGTTCGAGCCGAAGATTTTTTGGAGGGGGATTTTTTTGGAGGGGAGGTCTTTAGATTGTGCCGCTTC